>RRZT010159981.1_pt1 | contig 132955 bp, 117 predicted proteins | sample 2165551 | NCBI WGS metagenome assembly RRZT01 (sample SAMN10456910, study PRJNA506462) | wastewater metagenome | biome: wastewater; feature: sludge; material: wastewater sludge; isolation source: wastewater sludge with Escherichia coli K12::gfp cells carrying plasmid... | place: USA: Moscow... | reverse complement strand
TATTCTATGTGATGAGTTTACTATCCTATCTAATACAGCATCGGCAATTGTTTGTTCTCCAATCAGGTCATACCATGCTGATACTGGTATTTGTGAGGACAAAATAGTTGATGTCATATTATGCCTCTCATCGATAATATCGAAATACCACCCCTTGCGGGGTTTGGGTGTGTGGGCTGATAACACTTTACTACCATCATTATGCACCCCCAAAATGGAGTGCGATATAAAGGTTTTTTGTATTTTTGTTGCAAAAAATAAAATTAACCATGTAAAACTATATTTAAAAATGCATTCTGATTTTAAAGAGAGGCTGTTAGCCCATAGCGAGTCGGCTTGTTGGGAAAAAGCAAAAGAAGAGTGGGTTTTCGAAAATGTATTCTATACAGAAGAGCGTGTATCTTGTTTGTGTACAGATTATCCCTTGCAAAATGTATGTGTTATAAGTAATCATCTTAATAAAAATACGAGGTATATTTGCAGCTCGTGTGCAAATGAGTTTTTGGATATCGATATTGCAGATAAAGTATTTGCATCGGTGGCAAAACTGAAAGGAGATTTGTCTAAAAGTGTGAGTCGCGATGTTTTTGAGTTTATGTATTCAAACATCAGCCTCTCTATGCCAGAAATAGAGTTTTATTTAAGTGCTATGCGAAAACATAAACTTTCCGAAAGGCAAATGAATTACAGGCGCATTATTAATAAGAAACTGATTGATTGTATAAGTTATGAAACATATTTAACTTTTTCAAGAATATGGAGCATTCTTATGTGGGCTGAAAATAATAGTTGGTATGATACAGGTTATGTGGAGTCTGTAAAGAGGGGTGGTGAGAAAAAGGGGCTGTTTTCTAAAAAGCAAATCGAGGTTATTGACGAGATATTTATTAGAGTGGTGCTAAATAATAATTAGCATATTTGATAATATCGAAATACCACCCCTTGCGGGGTTTGGGTGTGTGGGCTGATAGATGTGCACGTGCTACAATAATGCCAGCCCGCTGGGCTTTCTGTTGCGCAAAAAAAAGCCAACCAATATTGCATTGGCTGGCTCTCTTTATTTAATCTATATGCCTAGTTTAACGGTTACGAAATTTCGATACGTTTTGGACTCGGTTTCACCTCTTCCACTTTAGGAATGCTGAGCGTTAGGATACCATCTTCGTATTTAGCGTCAATTTTTTCGTAGTCTACCGTGTCGGGTAGGTTAAACGAGCGGCTAAACGACTGATAGCTAAACTCTCTGCGGGTGTATCTTCCGTCCTCGTCTTTTGTTTCGTCTTCTTCTTTCTTTGCGCACGAAATTGTCAACACACTGTTGGTAAGTTCTACATTAAAGTCTTCCTTCTTCAAGCCAGGAGCCGACATTTCGATTTCGAAACCATCTTCCTTTTCCTTCACATTTACTGCTGGAAGGGTAGTGTTGGTTTCCGAAAAATTGCGGTTCGACCAATCTATTAAATCATTATCAAAAAAGTGGTCAAACAATCTTGGCATTCGATTTGAAAATCTAATTAGTGACATAATTTTAATCTCCTATATTTTTTATTGGTTAAACATTCGATCTTTTGTTCACCAATAATAGTGCAACAAATATGCCAATGTTGCTATTGCAACAAGTGACGGGGGTGTGCAAAGACGCCTCTAATGCACTTGTGGAGAGGTTTATAGGGCATTTTGGCGATGGGGGTGCAGCAAAACAGAGTGTCTGCAATTGTGTCAGTATGGGGCTCTGTTTGAGGGGGTTGGTCTGCAATATTGGCATATATGTTTATTTGTCGACAACGCACTTTCTTGTGCACGTCAACACAACGTGCACAAGAAAACGCACTTTCGTGTGCACGTCATCACAACGTGCACAAGAAAACGCACTTTTGTGTGCATGTCATCACATTGTGCACACGAAAAAGTGTTTTAGTGTGCATATAGATTTACATGTACTTTTCTAATAATTATTATCTGTTCTTTAATATTTTAAGTAGAGGGTCGTTTAAATAATAGTTATATCTTCCAATTTTTATTTTTGTTAGCAATTGGTGTTCTGATAAGGAATTTAAATAGTTTGATGCTGTGTTTCGATGCAGATTCATCTGTCTTTCTAAAAAACTGTTTTTTGTATAGGGATGTTTAAATAAAATATTAATCAAATCATGACTGTAAAAGTTGAAATTATTTTTAATTTCAACTTTATATTCATCCATCAATTTTTTTATTTTGTTTACTACCACAATAGTTTCTTTAGCAGTTATCTCAACGCCTTTCAACATCCAAATAATCCACTCCTCCCATGCATCCTCTGTTCTCACTTTTTGCAATAGACGATAATACTCGGCTTTGTTTTTTATAATATAGCTGCTTAAATATAAAACGGGAATATCCAAAAGACCTTGTTGCACTAAATAGAGAATGTTTAAAAGCCTTCCTGTTCTGCCATTGCCATCATAAAATGGATGAATGCTTTCGAATTGATAGTGTATGATTGGCATTTTAATTAAACTGTCGACATTGTGAAACTCCGGGTCATTGATATATGTCTCCAAATTGTTTAACAAAGAAACTATCTTGTTGTAATCTTGTGGCGGTGTGTAAACAACCTCTTCTGTTTTATGATTTTTGAGCACTGTGCCAGGCACTTTTCGTATAGGGTGATTTGGAGCAATAAGGTGTTGAATTTTCTTTATATCGTTTGTCGTTATCAGCCCTTTAGATTTTACAATATCTAGACCATATTTTATAGCATTGGCATAGTTTAATGCCTCCTTTGCAGTAACAGAAGCAATAGTTTCATCAATACTTGCTTTATACATTTCATCATCAGTAGTAACTATGTTTTCTATTTCGTTGCTGTCTTTTGCTTCCTGCAAAGTAAGTGTGTCTATAAGGATTTGCGAATTTGGTATTTTAGATATCTCGCCTTTAAGCTGACCCAACGCACGAGATGCTCTAGTTAACGATTTTAAAATAGCAACTGTTTCACAATCAAATTGTGGGGGTAAAGGATGTATGGTTATTGCTGTCATAGTTTTAAAATCTTGTTGTATCTATTTGTGTTTTCTTCTCCTATCAAATAGAGTGTTGGTGTATTTATTTTTATTGTCAGACTGAATTTAATAATCTTGAAAGTCCATTTCTACACTCACACAAATATACAAAATTACTCTTACATTTGTTTGAATTTATGAAAACTATGCCAAATAATATAATGGAGTGGGCAGATAAACTAAACTAACGCATTAATACTTGATAATAATTTTAATCATACACCTATTATTCTTATTTTTGTTAACAGTGCATAAGGGGGTGCGCTAAATAGTTGTTTTTAAATCAGTTTCGAGTTTAAAATTTAAAGTAGAGGAATGGATAAGATTAAAATATTTAAAGAAAAAGCACTTCCAATTGAAGTGGATATAATGCAAGATTATTATCCTGGAGATCCCCAATATATTGGAAGGGAAAGTGACGAGAAAACTGCAGAGTCTTTAAAAAAGCACGCTGCTGAAAACAACATCGAGTTGCCCGATATTGATGGTATTGTGTTTCATTACTATCCAATCTACACCCCTGAAAGCCAAATGGAGCTGTATTATAACGATGCTCTGTTTTCGGCACCAGACATGTCATTAGACTACTTAAGATCTGAACTTAAAGAATTAGAAGCTTATAGCTACAAAGAGCTTTTTGATGCATTAGACGTTTTGTCATCAAGGTTTTCAAATGAAGAAATTATGTGCAGAGATGCAAAGCTTGACGTAAAACGTTTTAAAAATATATTTTATAAACAGTTTAAAAAGAGGTTGCATATAACTGGAAGAGTAACTTCATACTTTATTGGTTGTTTGAGAAAAGAGATTAGGTTGAAAGAAAAATATCTAGAAATGTTGATAAACAAAGTGAGAGATACAATAGATATTAAATTGGAGAATGCTGAAAAAATGGCAGAGCTGACTAGACTTACTAATATAGATTCAAAAACATTAAATGATACTACTGTGAAAATAGATTTCAATTTGATTTTTTATAATGCTGCAGATTATTTAGACGATCCTGATGAGATGAGGGAGTATATTAAAAGAGAGTATAAGAATGCAGAAGATAAATTTTATTATCAAAAAGAGAGTTTCTGCAAGGGTATATTAAAAATTGCTGCTGCAGAAAGAGATAATACAAGACTTGGAATGTACGACGAATCAATAGTTACCGACACTTTTATATATATTGCAGGTGGTGGCATACGTTATACTTTTGAAGAAATTGATTTAATTGAAGAGATTGTTAATGAATTGCAATTTGAAGACACTAAGCAAGAAATAAATAGCTTAGCCACAAATAATAACAGCACTAAAGCAACTAGTAGTATAAAGGCACTGTTTGATTTAATAGACTTTTTGCATTCGAATATAAATGAGTTTAAAAAACATGACAGTGTTATAGAAGAGATTGAGCAACTTAACACTGAAATAAGCAATTTGGAGAGTATAGATAATTATAAAAAACGAATGAAAAAGATAGACCTTGACGGGAAAAGAGATGCTAAGTTACAAATAATATACACCAATATTACTAACCCTATAAAGTCTAAAGCTCTTGAACTGGAAGTATGTGATTGGTCGTATGATAGAAACATTTGGAATTGGAGTATTGCAGAAGTAGAAAAACTGAAACATCAGCCTAATATCTTAACACCAGAAGAAGTCGAAAATATAGTGGGGTACAAAAACAAGTATGTTGAGTATAGAAAAGCTACTAATAATGATTATGGCACTAACAGTTTTTTTACTGACTTGGATAGTACACTATACAACCTTTTTTCTTTCTTTTGCGAGAATATAGAAAAAGAGTTTGTGCAGTTTAATGAGACTGCTCAAAGGTTGAAACCAGAAAAAGAAGTAATTCAAACCACAGAAGTGATTCAACCAAAACATCTAGGAAAAACACGAGGTAACCCCGGACGAAAAAAAGCCAACCCAAAAGACGCAAGTGAATACTTGAAGTTTCATCATGATAAAAGCAAAAAAGCATTTCTTAATGAACTTAGAAAACTAGATTACATTTACAAAAATAGAGAGTTTGTCCATTTGATTTTGGCTATTGATAAAATAAACAGATTGGAGGATGCACAAGACAAAGAATTGAGAGAATCTTTTCAAAAAGCACTAAATGGTACAACCCTAAGCAAACAAAATTACAGTAGAATTAAAAATGATAAAAACAATTCACTGTTAGAAAAGATAGCTAAGGAATTAAACCATATAATAGATAAAAACAATCTCCAATAATTGACTAAATGTTGACTAAATATTTAGTCAACATTTAGTCAATTTAGTCAACAGTAAAAACCTGCTTTTCAGCACATTGACTGCGCATAAATGAGGGTTTGCATCATATATTTGCTCTGTGATTTTTAAAACACAGAACATATATGAAAATAATAGATCATTTAAATCGCAAAAACAAAAGCGATAAAAACCAAATCGTTTCACAAACAGAGTACAAAATCTCACATGTAACTCACAGTGAAGCAGCAGCCAATTTAAACTACTCGGAGTCCATACTTACATGGCTACCCGATGGAATGTCGAAATGGGGAATGGAGAGTATAAGTGTAGAAAAACTTTCTGCAAACCTTAATGCATACAAGAATAAGCATGGAGAGAAGATAAGCAACAGTGGTATCTTGAAAGGATTGTATGCGGGTGGTTTTAGAGGCGAGCATTGCACTGCAACTGCTCCCTATCTCTGTTTCGATATTGATGTGAAAAACTCTGATAAACCAGACCAAAACAGGCATCTATTGTGTCCTGCCAATAACAATAGAGTATTTGAAGAGTTAAAAAAGATATCGGTAATTACCTGGAAATCGAATTCGGGAAATGGTATAGCAGGATTGTTTTATGTTCCTCAAATAAAACAATACACAAATCATACAAAAGATTGGCACCGAATTGTTGGAAAACATATTACAACATATGTAAGCAACTACTTATTCAAAACTACTGGAGTGCCCAGGGTGGTATTTGACCAAAAGCAGAGCAACTTTCGTCAAGTACGCTTAGTTGCCGATCAGCAAGGTATAGAGAGAAAACCCAACCCACGTCCTTTTGTTTTTAAATACACCTCTGCAGTAGTTGAGAAGAAAACTGAAACGGGAATTATTAAATTCCAATTTAGCGATTACAGGCACCCTGCCAACTCTATTTTTTCTCAATTCAACAACGACAACAGAATATTGGATATATTATTAAGCTTGGGTTTTACTGCTATTGGCAAAATTAGTGGTGGTAAAACACGTGTAAAATATAACGCTTCGGATAGTAGCACATCGGGGTTTGTTGATGTAAATGACAACAAATATGTTAACTTTTCTAGCACATTTGAGGTTGGAAGCAAAAATGTGTTTAGACCATCGGATATTGTATGTAAACTACAATTTGACAGTGATTGGAGAAAGTTTAGCGAGTATTTATATAACAAAGGCTATCAAGAAAAAAAGATTAAACCCCAACAACTAAAAGCAGCCTCCAAGTCGTTAAAAGCTGAGTTGAAAAGTGTTGATAATGAGACGGAAGCCAACAAAGTTATTTTTAAGCACTGCTTCGAGCTGAAATATGCCGACAATGAAACCAAAAGAGCATTTATTGCTAATAATTGCACACTACCTCAATACAAGAAGTATTTCTTTACACATCTCAATTATGTAGATTATAAAATTAAGTATGACAAAACTTTAGTTATTAATAAGTACGTATCTGAAGTATTGCCAGAAGTGTTGGATTTTGCAGACACACACAACAAAATAATATTAAGAGCTGATACTGGAAAAGGCAAAACAACTGCATTTATCAGATACTTTAATAATCATAGGCCCACTGCTCGCTTATTAATATTGGCTCCGTTAACCATAATTGTCGACCAATACCAAAAAACTTATGGCGATACAGTTGTGTTTTTGACAGGTAGCAGTGATGGTTTTGAGCATGAAAGGTCGTTCTCTTCGAATATTGTGTTTTCTACTTACGAGCAAGGGATAAAACATCTTGCAGGACAGTGTTTTGATTATGTTGTTATAGACGAAATACACCAATTGCTAACTGCCAACTGCTTTAAGGCAGATGTGATAGCAGATTTGACAATACTTATAAAAAACAACAAAACAATTGGCTTGACGGGTACGCCTGCTCAAATATTTAAAAAATTAGACTTCAAGCTGCTAGATGTAGATATTAAACAACCAAAAAGTAGAAGCATAGAGGTAAGATATTCAAACAAAAAAGTTTACAACATTATCATGACCCATTTAATGTTGCACACCTCTGGCAAACTACTATTTAGGGTAAATGCAATTGATACATGTAAAGCAATTAAGGATGAACTATTGAAAAAGAAAATATACAAAGAGAACGAAATATGTATACTGTATTCATCGCAAGAGATTAAAAAATCGAACACATATAAAAACCTAGCGTATCAACGTGAGTTTTTTGATCATTACAAAGTTGTATTTACTACTGCCATGATAGATGAGGGGATAAGTATAGATCAAATGGGATTTACTGACGTGGTTTTTATTGAAACTAGTTATCAACCCCGCCCTGAACCTATCAAACAGTTTTTTGCTAGGTTTAGAAATGAGGAGACACACCGAAAAAACTATCTCTATCTGCGTAAAAAGAATTTGCAGATACCCTCGAAGTTTATCCCAGACTTGTTGTTTGAGCAAAATCTTGAAACATTGATTTATCAGAGCGACCAAGTTGAGGTGAAAGATGTGATGACTACATATAACAATCTCTTTAGTAATAATAGGTACTACTACAGTGATGCCACTGTCAATAAGTTTTACTTAGCTTATGCAGTAACACAAGTTATGTTTCGTCAATTTAATGTTGAGCAGTTTTTAGATTACTTAAAGCACAACTACAATTTGACGTTTACTATAAACGAAAATTATGAGGTGGAAAAGATGAAAGCAAAAGATAGAGAATACAAAAAGCAACTTAAAAACCAGATAGCCAAATATTGGATAGAAAACAAGGTGCAAATACTTCAAGTTCTTCTGTATCATTCGCAAAGTGTTGTTATCAAAAAAGGGGTTAATAAGCAGCAGATTAGTATTGACGATGAGATAAGGGTTTTTGCTAAAGAAAACCTAAGGCAGTTTGAAGCACTGTTTATAAAAGAGCAAAAGTTGCGCCAATTGGGTTTAAAAAATCCTTTAGAGGTTTTAATTCGGAGTGATGATGATAATGGAGTGACGCTACAGAGTGATAACTACTTTAAAAAAAGGATAACTGTCTTACAGGTTTACAAAGCTATACATGATCCAGTAACGCAAGCAGATAGGCGTACAGCTGAACAATTTGTTGAGTTTGGTACACGATGTTTAGATGCAGGAACTTTCACAAATAAAAAAATGTATCAGATGTTGAAAAAATGTGGAGTGATTAATTTCAAAGCCTTTACTGATGAAGATATGTTGTTTGAAATATTAAAAGAGTTTGACATAACAGCAAAAAGAAATAGTAGAGAAAACAATATCACTTGCACACCAAGGGTGTATTAAAAATAACTGATAATCTATAAGGAAAAAACAAGTGTAGTTTTAATACAGTTTCACGCTGATATACAGCATCTTAAGTACTATTTTTATGAGCAAAAAAACAACATCATATTTTGATAGAAATAGCACCAAAAACACCCCCAAAAGCTTGCCCATCTCAACTATTTTCGCTATCTTTACTACCAGTTATAGAGAGAGTTAGAGATGCATTTTAAACAAAACCATAAACACAAAACTAGCAATTTATGACACTTACCACATTTGTTAATAACACCCCAAGCGAGGCTACCTTAAATCAGATTTCTGCCACTTCGTTTTACCCCAATTTACATCAAAAATTGAAGCTACACTTCGCCACCCTACCATCGAGGGTGATGGAAGTGTTTAGCTATATTTTTTTGCTTTGTTGGGCACAAAAACTGGGGCTATTGGTAGGTGAAACTGCAGCAATTTGCTGTAGAAGAAACAAAGGGGAGCTTCCCAATACATTTTCGTCATGGTGTAAATGTTGGGGGTGTCCCAAAAGATATTTACCACGGGGGTTTGGGCAAACGGTTGCCGAAAATTGTAAACCCCGCCGTGTAAATGTTTTGGGACGAAAAAAGAGGAGTGATTTCACCAAAAATGGCAGAAAAGTGAAGCAAATGGACAGTTTTGAGTGGGGTTTCAATAGAAAGGGAGACGAACGATCAGTAATACCAAGCAATTTGAAATATTGGCTAACAAATGGAGCAAAAACAGTTGAGAAATAGAGAAAAAAGGCTCATTTGCCTCAAAAAAAGCGGGGTTTTTCACAAAAAGCTCTCCCCCGACATTTCTTTCGCGGGGTTTGCAAGTTTAGGCTGTTTGAAACATTTCTACCGCGGTGTAAATGTTTGGGGACAGATAAGAAAATGGAACCCGCCAGTAGCAATGTTTAGAAAAGCGGACTAAATTTAAAAAACACAATAGTTAAACACAAAAAACAAACACAATATGAAAAGTATATACCTGAAAAACATATAAGGCTATAGGCTTTAGCAACCCTGTCAATCCCGGGAGATGGCGTTGCGAGCTCTTTGATAAATAATCAAAACTTAACCCGTACCAGCCAGTGTGCTTCGCACAAAGAGCAGTAGGATATCACACTAAACCAAAAAAGGTGAAGATACTGATGGTACACAATTTATTTAATATCATGTTGAATACAACAAACTCAGGGAACTTAGAAATTAGAAGAGTTCCACAAAGCCGACTTCTTAAGAAGGAGATGGCAGACTATGCAGAGAGAACGATAGGCATAGTGAAGAAGCACAACTACGAATCGTCGATGATCAACTTGGTTTTCAACAACCTGTTGGCTAAGAAGCGCTACATCGAAATCTTGCGCTTAGATTATGGTATTGATACCGAAAGGTTCAAAATCTATAAGCGAAAGAGCAAACTCAACCTCAATGTTAGTGCCTTTAAGTTGAAGGTGCGCCTCTTGAGCAAAGACAGCCCAGAGATGGACCTCAATCCGCTTGACAATGCCATCAACAAACACTTGCGTTACCTCGACAAGGCTAAAAACGATAAAGAGTTGACGCAAAAGGTGGCGGGTTTTTTGGATGTGGTAGAAGCCAACGAGGATGTGCAGGCTATAATTACCAAGCTTGATGTGCTTGACGATGTAATGGTAATTGGGGCTGCACTAAGCCACTTTGTTGACGCTGTAGAGAAGCGTATCGAACTCTTGGCACAACGTCCAGCCACACAAACTAGGGATGTGGGCAGGATAGTTTTCGGTGCTATCGAAAATCTCTTTAAGGCAATCGAGGTGTCGTTTCTGCTAAGCAAAGCCGACCCAGATACAACCAATCCTGATGCTCCTGCAGAAGACAATCTAAACTATGTGACGCTCATTAGCGAGCTCAATCAGCTCTACGACTCTTTCTACAGGTCTATTATGATTCGCCAGCACAACAACAAGCGCAAGGCAAAGCAAAAGGAGATGGAAGGTGGTGAGGGTGCAGAAAGCGACATAGACAATGGTGTTGCTGATGGTACTCCTGAAGATGATGCGCCTGAGACGCAAACCACATCTTTTCGCAACGATGAGATGGAAGGTGAGCATGAGGGCGAACTAAACGATGAGCTTGACCAAGACTTAAACGGTGAGTCTGATATCTGATTAGTACCATCGTAAGTCATCTTGTTTGCTGAAATGATAATGCTTAATCTGAGTGCACACAGATTGATGTAAGAAATTTGAAAGAGACCTTGCCCAGTTTTGGGTGAGGTTTCTTTTTTAATTATTAATGAGCTGTTTTTGAAAGTCAGTAATAATCGATGACTAAATCTTGTCATTGGTACACGTAGTGAGGAATCCCATCAAGTGTTCTGCAATTATTAACCCTATGGAATAATGCTTTGCATTAAATCTTTGAGTTATTCCATAGGGTGAATGAGATCTTTCACCACGTTCAAGATGACATCACTCGTGCAGCTTTTTCGAGTGAGACGGGCGCATTTCGAGTTCTTGGCGCCTTCATAGCTCTCTTTGAGGTAAAAAAACAGCCGTAATAAGTTACAAGCAACTAGTATCTTTTGACAACCAACTCATTCACCATTCACCATTAATAATTAAACAAAAAAACCCACCCATGCTACAACAGCAAGGTGGGTTTTTTATATTACAAGTATTTAATCTAATACAAGCGTTTTATTGTGCCGTGTGTATTAGTTAGCCTCTTCGTGAGCATCCTCTATGGCTTCGAAAGCGTCTTCAAGCGCCTCTTCAAATTTTTCGAGAATGTTTTTGTTGGTGTTTTTATCAATTAAGATAGAACCATCGTCCTCTATTTTAGCATTTAAGAAATCGCCAGCGGCAGTGCTTATCAATTTTAGCATCACTGCGTTTAGGTCTAAATCGATAAATACTTTAGACTTGTCGCCATCTAGAACTAGTGGTCTGTTTTCGTATTCTAGCTCAATTTCTAGCTCCTCGTCGCTTTTAATTACAAAAGGAATAACCATTTCGCCCACATCAAAACTACCTAAAACATAGATAGTGTTGCCTACTAGGTTTGCAAAGTTTTCGTTGTTGCCTTTATACACATCAAACTCAAACTCTATCTCTTCGTAGGTTCCATTGGGCACATTTGTAGTGGCTAGTGTCCATCCATTTAATGCTTGCTCCGACAAAAGATTGATTGGAAACGGACCCTTCAACTCGATATCGCTATATACCTTCTCGCCATCAAGCTGCGAGTCTTCCATTTCGTCTGATATATCGAACTCAATTTCGGATATATTGATGTACATCTCGTTTAGTTTTAACGGACTTTCTTGATTTCTGGTTGCAAGTGGCACCATATCGCCCACCATGCTTGATCTAAATACAACCTGAACGGTGCTTTTTCCTACTTCTGTACCCACTTTGTCGTCATCGTCGCTACTGCAGCTTGCAAATATTGCAAGGGCTAACAGTGCAAAGAGAGCGCTTCTTAAAATTTTCATAACGTTTTGTTTTTAATTTATTAATCTGTTGTTATTTTGATTCAACTACTATATAGATGGCTGTGGCCCGAAAACGTTGCATGAGATGTTGAAATATTGTTTCTTTTTAATCACAAACAACATTTAGCTGTTAGCTATTAGCTATTATGTTTTAGCTGTTAGCCATCACCCCTCACCCCCTCACTCAAATCAACAATATTATCGTATATTTGTTCCCACAAATCAACAAAAACAACCAAACAACAACAAGAGATGGGAAAAAGAAGAAGAGGCAAACTGCCTGTGTATGAAGGGGTAGAGATAATAGATGTGGCAGCCGAGGGCAAGTCGATAGCAAAGGTGGATGGGATGACGCTGTTTGTGCCCTTTGCCATACCCGGCGATGTGGTGGATGTGCAGCCCTACCGCAAGCGCAAAAGCTTTGCCGAGGGCAAGGTGATGCGTTTTGTTGAGTATTCGAAAGATAGGGTAGAGCCCGTGTGCGAGCATTTTGGGGTGTGTGGCGGATGCAAATGGCAGATGCTTCCCTACGAGTTGCAACTGCAGCACAAGCATCAGCAAGTGGTGGACAATCTTACACGCATTGGCAAGGTGGAGCTGCCAGAGGTGATGCCCATATTGGGAGCACCCAAAACTACTTTCTACAGAAATAAACTAGAGTTTACCTTTTCCAATAAGCGTTGGCTCACCGAGGAGGAAATCGATAGCGAGCAAGAGTTTAAGCAGATGAATGGTTTGGGGTTTCATATCCCTAAAATGTTTGACAAGGTATTGGATATCAACAAGTGTTGGTTGCAGGTGGATGTGTCAAACCAGATACGCAACGCGGTGCGAGCGTTTTGTTTGGAGCACAATTTCGAGTTTTTCGACCTTCGCGAGCAAACCGGCTTGATGCGCACATTGATAATACGCACCACTAGCACGGGCGAGTTGATGGTGATTGTTGTATTTTTTGAGGACGACCAAGAGAAGCGCAATATGCTGATGCAGCATTTGGCTGACGAGTTTCCGCAAATTACTTCGTTGCTTTACATTATTAATGAGAAGCGAAACGACACCATTACCGACCAAGAGGTGATAACCTGGAAGGGCAACGATTGTATATATGAAGAGATGGAGGGGTTGCGGTTTAAGATTGGTCCAAAATCGTTTTACCAAACCAATAGCGAGCAGGCATACAACCTGTATAAAGTGGTGAGGGATTTTGCGCAGCTAAAAGAGACCGATTTGGTGTACGACCTTTATACCGGCACTGGCACCATTGCCAATTTTGTGGCGCGCGATGTGAAAAAGGTAATCGGCATAGAGTATGTAGAGGAGGCTATAGAGGATGCAAGGCACAACTCGCAGGCAAATGGTATTGACAATACGCTCTTTTTTGCGGGCGATATGAAAGATATATTGAACCAAGAGTTTGTGCAAGAGCACGGCACCCCCGATGTGTTGATAACCGACCCGGCGCGCCCCGGCATGCACACCGATGTGATAGAGACCATACTTTTTGCTCATCCCAAACGTATTGTGTATGTGAGTTGCAACCCCGCCACACAAGCCCGCGATATGGCGCTATTGGACGAGCACTACAAGGTGATGCGGGTGCAGCCTGTGGATATGTTTCCGCATACGCATCATGTGGAGAATGTGGTGTTGTTGGAGTTAAAAGTTAATAGTTAAAAATTAAAAGTGACTAACCTTTGTCATTCTGAACGAAGTGAAGAATCTATCTAACTGTTCTAGAATTATTAAGGGGATCTTTCACTTCGTTCAAGATGACAACAGTGATTTAACGAGATTCTTCGTGTCGGTCACAGCCACAATCTCTGAGAACCACTAATAGCCAACCATTGCGCCCATTAATAATTAACAATTAACCATTAATAATTAATTGAGCCCTACAGGGCGTTGCGGCTAGAGTCCCCCATCTACCATTGGCTTTAAATAATGGTTAATTATTAATTATCAATTAATCATTAACCACTGCCTCCACCCTGTATCCTTCATCCCGCAATCGCTGTATCAGCCCATCTTTGCCCACCAAGTGGAGGCACCCCACAGCAATGAACGACGATTTTTTGCTCATCATTTCGGGCAGGCGTTCCATCCACTTTTCGTTGCGGGCTTTGTTTAGCAAATCTTTCTCGCCCTCTACGCTGGGGCAGGGGTTGTTGGGGTCGTCTTCTTCATATAGTTTTGCCATGGCTGTGAGGTCTTGTGCAAAGTAGGCATCCATCAGTTTGTCCATCTGCTGCTTGCCATAATCCATGTTTTTGATGTTGCACATCAACACTTCGGCTTGACGCTCAATAGATTGTGTGCCAAACAACACGGTTATCTGGTCTTCCACACTCTCCAAGCCCAATGTTTGGCGGTATCTGTCGCGTGCTTCTTTCTGAAAATGCTCGTCCATGCTCATCTCCTCTTCATCGGTGGGGTAAAACTTTTTGTACATCATTACCGATAGCAGGGTGTTTAGCATGGCGGGTTTCATGCTCCCCATTTGTTCGAGCCCTGCACCCACATATTCTTTTAGGGTTTCGTCTAAAAAATTTCTGTCGTCATCGCTCAAAAGTGTGTCGTAGTCGTATCCTTCGGGCATAAGCGATGCTATCATGAGTTGCATTTGCATCTCTCCGGTATTGTTCATATCCAGTTCGCCAATGGTTTGCTGTGTAGCTATAAAAGCCTCTTCCCATCCGTCGATGCTATCGAGAAAGGATAGGGGCGCAAGATGGTGTGTGCCAAAGAGGTACGACGGTTTTTCGAGCTTGTTGCCCGATATTTTCCATAGCAGCCCAGTTTCTTGTTGTGGTGCTGGCTGTGCACACGATGTGAGGCTGATGCTCAGTAGTAGCAAATAGGTAAATGTTTTGTGTAGCATTTTGTTTGTTTTAATTGTATACTATTTTTTCCTCTTTCGATTTGCCCACGCCTATCCAATCGAATAGGATGCAGAAGATGGTGAACGAGGGGATAACGTCTGTAATGGGTAGTATTTCTTCTATAAATGTGAATGCGGCTGTGTATTTTCCGCGCTTTTTGCCAAACATACGGTAACTGATTTTGGCTGCAATGGGTGCCCAAATAATGTCGGTAAACTCTCCAACGCCGGGTATGGCAAAGCTCAACATTCCCACGCCGTCTAGTAGCAGGCAGAGGATTAGTTTTTTTACTTTGTAGCTCATTGATTTTTTTAGTTAAGAGTTTAAAGGTAAAAATTAAAAGTGAATAGGCAAGAATTATGAATGAAGAATTAAGAATGAAGAGTGAGGAGTTTTGGTGAGTTGTAATGCGTGACGCGTAATCTGTAGTGCGTGAACAGTAAACAGTGAACAGTTGACTGCTAGTATCTAATAGCAAAAGACAGCAGCTAATAGGCAACAGGGCAGCCACCAGCCAGCAAAACCGCTAACCACCAACTACCCTGCACATTAACCATCAACCATCAACCATTGATAATTAACAATTAACCATTACTCTTGTCTTTTTCCCAACTCCTTATCAAACATATAAATGGCATGTCCTTTATCGCCAATAAGATTGAGGGCATCCAAAATTTCTTGCACCGACTCTTCCTCTTCTACCTGCTCGCTAACGAACCACTGTAGCATGTTTTCTGTGGCATAGTCTTTCTCTTCGCGTGCAAGGGTTACCAAATCGTTGATAAGGCCAGTTACCACCTTTTCGTGTGCCAAAGTTTCTTCGAAAGCCTCTTTTAGTGTGCTCCAGCTTGTGTCAACTTTTTCGATTGGCTGTAGCTCTACTTTGCTACCTCTTGCTGCCATATACTCCATAAATTTCATTGCGTGCTCTTGCTCTTCGTGAAATTGCAGTGTAAACCAATTGGCAACTCCTGACAATCCCTCGTGAGTATAATGGTTCGACATTGAAAGGTAGAGATAAGCAGACCAAAGTTCGGCATTAATTTGTTTATTGATTGCGTTTTCTAATTTTTTACTAAGCATAATTTTTCTGTTTTTTTTGAAAATTTGTTGTAGACGCTATTATGCGCCATTAATTAAAGTTGATATCTATAAATAACAGATAACTCTTTCGATTGTTTTTGGAGATAGCGATTGTTATTCAATTTAAATTGTAGGGTGGAGTGGTTGCTTTTTTTTTGGCAATAAAATATTAGAGCCAAAAAGGGGGTGTAAAATTCTTATAAATGAAAATAATAACTAAATTTGTAGCTCAATACAAAAGAGATAGTTTATATATAACCGACTATACAAACTACAAACGATAGGAATGATAGAACACGAAGGAATTATAGACAATATTAGCGGAAACCGCTATACCGTGAGGATAACACAAGCCACTGCATGTAGCGAATGTCACGCTAAGGATGCATGCATATCGGCAGATACCAAAACAAAAATGGTGGATGTGGTAGACACATCGGGCAGATTTAAAGTGAATGAGAAGGTGATGCTTGCTGGCAAAACCTCTATTGGCTACAAGGCTGTGCTATGGGCTTTTGTGCTTCCGTTGATTCTTTTAATTGGTGTGGTGCTTTTATCGGTGAGGGTGTGGGGTGTGGGCGAGTTGCAAGCTGCTTTAATTTCTTTAGTAGCGCTTGTGCCATACTATGCTCTTTTGTATATTATGCGCCACAAAATGGGTGAAAAACTAGCATTTACAATAAAAAAACTAAACTACGAATAGGTATGAATATGATGTTAATGGCTGCGGGTATATTGGGCGCTGTGGGCGCTGGTGGAGCTACCATCTTATACTTCATAGGTCAGAAGTTTAAAGTGTATGAAGATCCTCGTATCGAGCCCGTACAGGATGCTTTGCCAGGGGTAAACTGCGGTGCATGCGGTTTTCCGGGTTGTAGTGCTTTTGCCGAGGCTTGTGTTGAAGCCGAAGAGCTGGATGGATTGAACTGTCCGGTGGGTGGAGCCGAAACTATGGCAAAGGTGGCTTCTGTATTGGGCAAAGAGGCGGGCACGGCAGTAAAAAAAATTGCGGTGGTGCGCTGTAATGGTACGTGTGAGAATCGTCCACGACAAAATGAGTATGACGGGGCTACTAGCTGTGCTATTGCGGCGCAGTTGTATGGTGGCGATACCGATTGCTCGTTTGGATGTTACGGATTGGGAGATTGCGAGGCGGTGTGTCCGTTTGATGCAATACACGTAAATCCAGAAACGTTGATTCCGGAGGTGGACGAGGAGAAGTGTACTGCATGTAACAAGTGTGTGGTGGCTTGTCCCAAAAACATTATCGAGTTGCGCAAGCAGGGTCCGAAATCGCGTCGCATATTTGTGAGCTGTGTAAACCAAGACAAGGGTGCACCAGCGCGCAGGGCTTGCAATGTGGCATGTATTGGTTGTGGCAAGTGCGTAAAGGCTTGTCCGTTTGATGCCATTACTATGGAAAACAATTTGGCTTATATCGACGATGATAAATGTAGACTGTGTCGCAAGTGTGTGGCAGAGTGTCCTACAGGGTCGATTTGGGAATTGAATTTTCCACCACCACGCAAAAAGGAGCCAAAAGCCGAAACTGCTGATGTGGAAGCTTAATATGGATAGAGAAGAGATTACTAATAAATAATATAACTAAATAAGGAGCAGTTGGTTTTGTCCAAATTTGAAGAACTAAACATTTCGATGACGGATTGGATTGATTGCTTAATAATAGTATGTTAAAAACATTTCGAATTGGTGGTATACACCCAAAAGAGAATAAATTTTCTGCCGGAAGGGCTATCGAGTCGATAGAGATACCGGATGAGGTAGTTGTTCCGTTGGCTCAACATATTGGGGCGCCGTGTCAGCCTGTTGTGAAGAGGGGCGACGAGGTGAAGGTGGGTACATTGCTGGGAAAGAGCGTTGGCTTTGTGTCGGCAAATATTCACTCGCCGGTGTCGGGCAAGGTGAAGAAAATAGATAGTGCACTAGATGCAAGTGGGTATAAACGCAACGCTGTAGTGATAGCTGTAGAGGGCGATGAATGGGACGAGCAGATAGACCGTAGCGAAGCCCTAGTGCGAGAGTGCAATTTATCGGCAAAAGAAATTATAGAGAAAATATCGGCAGCGGGCATTGTGGGTATGGGAGGGGCTACCTTCCCCACGCATGTAAAACTAACTCCCCCGCCTGGCACAAAAGCCGAGGTGCTTATTATAAATGGAGTGGAGTGTGAGCCATATCTCACCGCCGACCATACATTGATGATGGAGAAGACAGAGGAGGTTCTGGTTGGTATCCAATTGTTGATGAGGGCTGTCAACGTTAACCGGGCAGTGGTTGGTATCGAAAACAACAAACCCGATGCAATAAAGAAATTTGCACAAGCTGCCAAATCTTATAAAGGCATAGAGGTGCAGGCACTAAAAGTGCAGTATCCGCAAGGGGGCGAGAAGCAGCTGATAGATGCTGTGATACGCCGTCAGGTGCCAAGTGGAGCGCTACCGATATCGGTGGGGGCTGTGGTGCAAAATGTGGGAACAGCCTTTGCAGTGTATGAAGCTGTGCAAAAAAACAAACCTTTGATAGAGCGCATAGTAACGGTGACGGGCAAAGATGTTGCGAAACCGTGCAATGTGTTGTCGCGTATTGGTATTCCGCTGAGCAAGCTGATTGAGCATGCTGGTGGGCTGCCCGAAACGACTGGAAAGGTGGTTAGTGGCGGACCCATGATGGGCAAGGCTGTGGCAAGTATAGAGATACCTGTTACGAAAGGCACATCGGGCATATTGATTGTGCCCACGCTAGAGGCGCGCCGCAAGCAGATGAAAGATTGCATAAAATGTGCCAAGTGTGTGAGTGTGTGCCCAATGGGTATCAACCCCACAACTTTGATGACGCTTACCGAGTATGAAGAGTGGGACAAAGCAGAAAAAGAGCGTATCTTCGACTGTATAGAGTGTGGATCGTGTAGCTTTACATGTCCGTCCGACCGTCCATTGCTCGATTACATCCGTTTGGGTAAAGGCAAGGTAATGGGCATTATGCGTGCTAGAAAAAACTAAATAAAATTAATACAAACTTCAAAATATTGAATCCTTATATATAAAGGATTTGGACTATGAAAAATAAACTTATAGTATCACCTTCGCCACACATTCATAGTGGAGACAGCATTGAGAAAAACATGTATGGAGTGCTTATTGCGCTTGTGCCTGCTTTTATTGTTTCGCTGTATGTGTTTGGCATCGACGCTTTTATTATAACGTTGGCATCGGTTGTGTTCTGTATTATTACAGAGTATGTGGTGCAGCGTTTTATGTTTAAAAAAGAACCCACTATTTTTGATGGGTCGGCAATTATTACCGGAGTGCTGCTTGCATTTAATGTGCCATCAAACCTGCCTATTTGGATAGTAGCCATTGGAGCTATTGTAGCCATTGGGGTGGGCAAGATGTCGTTTGGGGGGCTGGGCAATAATATATTCAACCCCGCACTGCTTGGACGTGTGTTTTTGTTGATATCGTTTCCCTCGCAGATGACTTCGTGGCCCCTGCCAAGCACAGTAGAGGCTGTAGATGGTATGACGGCTGCAACTGTGTTGAGCAATGTGAAATACAACCCCACAGAATTGATTTCTCTTTCGGATATGTTTTTTGGCTTGGAAGGGGGGTCTATTGGCGAGATGAGTGCCATGGCACTGTTGCTGGGGCTGGTGTATATGTTGTGGAAAAAGATTATTACATGGCATATACCGGTGTCGATAATGCTTACTGTGGCAGTTTTTGCGGGTGGTATGTATTTGATTGACCCCGTTGCGCTTCACAATCCATTGATACACCTTTTCTCTGGTGGACTAATGTTGGGAGCTATATTTATGGCTACAGATTATGCCACATCGCCCCTCTCGCACAAGGGTATGCTTATATATGGTGTGGGTATTGGGGTTATTACTATGTGTATTCGTTTGTGGGGCTCGTATCCCGAAGGGGTATCGTTTGCTATTTTGCTGATGAATGCATTTACTCCACTAATTAATAATTATGTGAAACCTAAAAGATTTGGGGAGGTGGTGAAAAATGGGTAAATTAAAATCGTCATATAGAAATATGCTTTTATCGCTCTTTACTATTTGTATAGTGGCTGCAGGATTGCTTGCGCAGGTAAATAGTATGACAAAAGAGCCAATTGAAGCGTCGAAAGCATTGAAGCTTGAAGAGGCTATAAGGGATGTGGTGCCAGCGTTTGACAACAATCCTGTAGCAGAAGCCTATAGTGTGGCTACTGATGGGGGCGACTCGCTGCTTGTGTATCCGGCAAAGATGGGAGACGACATTGTGGGATTTGCTGTAAAGAGCTTTTCAAACAATGGTTTTTCGGGCAATATTGAGGTAATGGTGGGGTTTGATACGCAAAACACTATCTATAATTATGCTGTATTGTCGCATGCCGAAACGCCCGGATTGGGCTCGCAAATGGTTGATTGGTTTAAACCACAAGTGCAAGTGTTTAGTTTGATTGAAAAGTTGTTTGGCTTCGAGATGAAACAATCGGAAGCAAATAGCTCTATTATTGGTAAAAGTCCGGCTACTGCCAATCTGCAGGTTGCAAATGATGGGGGAGATATCGACGCCATTAGTGCATCAACCATTACATCGCGCGCTTTTCTCGAAGCTGTGAGAAGGGCATACGATGCTTATACCGAAAGTGAAAACTACACCAGCACGGGGGCTACAATTAAAACGGAGGATGCTGCCGATGCGGAGGCAATTGAGATGGAGACAACCAACGAAGAGGTAACTGAAATAAAAGAGAAGTAAAGGTATGGCAAAGAATTTAAAGATATTATTTAACGGAATTATTAAAGATAATCCGGTTTTTGTGCTGTTGCTGGGTATGTGTCCGGCGCTTGCAACTACTAGTTCGGGTATCAATGGTATGAGTATGGGTTTGGCAACAATGTTTGTGTTGGTGTGCTCAAACATGGTTATATCGTTGTTGAAAAACTTGATTCCCGATTTGGTGCGTATTCCTGCGTTTATTGTGGTAATTGCTACTTTTGTAACGATAGTGGAGATGACAATGAATGCCTACTTGCCAGCTTTGGCTGATAGTTTGGGTATTTTTATTCCGCTTATTGTGGTAAACTGTATTGTGCTTGGTAGAGCAGAGGCTTTTGCTGCCAAAAACAATGTGCTATCGTCGCTGTTTGATGGGTTGGGCATTGGGCTTGGATTTACATTGGCGCTTACTGTGCTTGGACTAACGCGCGAGTTTTTGGGATCGGGCAAGGTGTTTGACTATGCTGTCTTTCCCGAAGATTTTGGGATGACGCTGTTTGTGCTTGCTCCGGGTGCTTTTATAGCATTGGGCTATTTGGTTGCTGTGTTTAATAAATTGCAACGTAAATCATAGATAGTGTGCTGTGCATCAATCGATGATTGACTGCAGGGGTGCAATATAAATTAAAGATATAAAAACGAATTAGATAAATATATTTATGGAATACATTGGAATTATTATAGTTGCTATTTTCGTAAACAACGTAGTTTTATCGCAGTTTTTGGGGATATGTCCGTTTTTGGGGGTGTCGAAAAAAGTGGATACTGCCATTGGTATGGGGGCAGCTGTTACTTTTGTGCTAACTATTGCTACTATTGTTACATTTTTGTTGCAAAAAGGTATTCTAGAGCCTTTTGGATTGGAGTATCTGCAAACAATTACATTTATTCTAGTAATTGCTTCGCTAGTGCAGATGGTAGAGATTGTTATTAAAAAGGTTTCGCCTCCGCTTTACCAGGCGTTGGGGGTATTTTTGCCGCTTATTACTACCAACTGTGTTATATTGGGGGTAGCTATTTTGGTAATTCAAAAGGAGTTTACGCTGGTATCGTCGATAGTGTATGCTGTGGCTACTGCTATTGGCTATGCGTTGGCATTAATTATATTCTCTACTATAAGAGAGCAGTTGGCTCTAACAAAAGTGCCAAAAGCAATGCAGGGAGTGCCCATTGCGCTTATTACGGCGGGTATTTTGGCTATGGCTTTTATGGGCTTTTCGGGTATCGACCAAGTGTTTTAACTAAGAGAGTCAACCTTTTAAAAGATATTTCTCTTGTGTAATATGCAAGATATTAAATAAAATGTTTTATCTTTGCACCCTTAATTATAGAGGGGAGGTTATAGAAACATTCGAGAAATACTGTAAAACGACATATAAAAAAGACTCGATGACTGCGCCAGGCAACTGATGCAGTATGAAGGTATGCCAAAACAGTAGGGCATGTTTTCGATATAATTTATACATTTAGAATTTTAAAAAAAAACAAGAAAAAAATTAAATATGATAATTGTACCTGTAAAAGAGGGCGAAAATATAGAAAGAGCTCTCAAAAGATTTAAAAGAAAGTTTGAAAGAACTGGTGTTGTGAAAGAGTTGCGCAACCGTAAAGCATTTATTAAGCCATCGGTAGAAAGACGCAAGAAAAGACAACATGCAGTATATGTTCAACAAATGCAAGATGACGAAGAATAAATTGCATTTATAAAATATTTTTTCTTATCTTCGTAGTCAAGATAATTGACTTATGATGAAGGAAAAATTTATAAAATATCTCCGTTATGAAAAGAATTGCTCTTCTCATACGGAGATTTCTTATTTTAAAGACCTTAGTCAATTTGAAAAATTTGTAACTGACCAGGTGGGCAAATACGATGCTTTGACAGTAGATTCAGACCAGGTGCGTATGTGGATTGTAGATCTTATGGAGAAGGGCAATAAACCAAGCACTGTGAATAGGAAATTGAGTGCCATAAAATCTTTTTATAGGTATTTGCGCAAAAAGGAGATTTTGGAGGTTAGTCCAGCAGAGTATATACAGGGACCGAAGATGGAGCAGCGGCTGCCATCGTTTGTGCAACACTCCGACATGTTGAAGGTATTGCGAGCAGATTCGTTTACGGATGATTTTGAGGGGTGTCGAAATCTATTTATTATAGAGCTGCTGTATCTGACCGGAATGCGTACAGAGGAGTTGGTTTTTCTAAAAAATAGCGATGTAGATCTCACTTCAAATATGTTGCATATACATGGTAAAGGCAACAAGGATAGGATGATACCTATTAGCGAAAAAACAAACCTACTTTTTGTTGATTATATAGCTAAAAGAGATGCCGAAATAGAGAACAGAACACCCTACTTGTTTGTTAGAAAGAACGGAAAGCAACTCTATCATGGAATGGTGTATGCTATAGTAAATAAGCATCTATCTGAAGTGAAAACGCTCTCAATGAAAAGTCCTCATGTTTTAAGGCATTCGTTTGCAACTTCGATGTTGAACAATGGGGCGGAAATAAACTCGGTTAAAAACCTGTTGGGTCATGCCAGTTTGTCGTCAACACAGATTTATACACACGTAACTTTCAAGGAACTTAAAAAAGTATATAACAACGCTCATCCAAGAGCATAAATTTTAAGGAGGAAAAATATGGAATTAAGAATTCAATCAGTTAACTTTGAAGCCTCGGAGCAATTAAAAGAATTTGCTACTAAAAAAGTAAACAAATTGCTAAGGTATACGGATGATATTATTCAATCAGAAATGATAATGAAACTTGTCAGACCAGAAGCGCCAAATAATAAAGAGGTTTCTATTAAATTAAATATAAAACACGCAGAAAGTTTTGCAAGTAAAAAGGCAGATACTTTTGAAGAGGCGGTTGACTTGTGTGTAGAAGCCTTAGAAAAGCAAATAATGCGCCTAAAAGAGAAGAAAAACAATTAAAAAGTAAAAAAGAGTGCGTTTTTCTTTGGTAATGAATAAAAAATATCTACCTTTGCGACCGTTTCTTTGATATATTATAAAAGACGATCGAGAATCGTAAAGTTAGATATGCCTCTTTAGCTCAGTGATAGAGCAACTCACTTGTAATGAGTAGGTCGTTGGTTTGAATCCGACAAGAGGCTCAAAAGAATTTGAAATAGCTAGGAAAGAGATTTCAAATAAATAAATAAAGGAACAGGTTTTTTAAAAGGGCAGTTACCAGAGTGGACAAATGGAGCTGACTGTAACTCAGCTGGCGTACGCCTACGGTGGTTCGAATCCATCACTGCCCACTTAAAAACCAACATCCAATTTACAATTGCTATTCAATTATTATAGGGTAGAAAAGAGTATTTTAGGATTATTGCGGAAGTAGCTCAGTTGATAGAGCATTAGCCTTCCAAGCTGAGGGTCGCGGGTTTGAGTCCCGTCTTCCGCTCTTTTTAAAGAGAGCAAATGATAAGAATTAATGGTTTTGCTATTTCCTGACAAGCAGGAAGCCCCAACTATCGCTCTTCAATGCCAATGTAGCTCAGCGGTAGAGCACTTCCTTGGTAAGGAAGAGGTCACGGGTTCAATTCCCGTCATCGGCTCGCATTTCAAAAAAAAATTAAGAATAAGGGAGAAGCCTTGTGTCTTAACTTTTTATGTGTTTAGTAGAATATTGAAAGAAAATAAAACTACAACTTAATTAAACTAATAGAACTTTTTTATTATGGCAAAAGAACATTTTAACAGGTCGAAGCCACACGTTAACGTAGGAACTATTGGTCACGTAGACCATGGTAAAACTACATTGACAGCTGCGATCACAACAGTATTGCATAAAGCAGGTCTTTCAGAGCTAAAATCATACGATTCGATTGATAACGCTCCTGAAGAGAAAGAGAGAGGTATCACTATTAATACTTCGCACGTTGAGTATACAACGGAAACCCGTCACTACGCACACGTTGACTGTCCAGGTCACGCTGACTATGTGAAAAACATGGTTACTGGTGCTGCTCAAATGGACGGAGCCATTATTGTAGTTGCTGCAACTGATGGTCCGATGCCTCAAACTCGCGAACACATCTTATTGGCACGTCAGGTAAACGTTCCTAAACTTGTTGTATTTATGAACAAATGCGACTTGGTTGATGATGAGGAAATGATAGAGCTTGTAGACATGGAGATTAGAGAGTTGCTAGAGTTCTATGAATTTGATGGCGAGAACACTCCTATTATTCAAGGTTCGGCTCTTGGTGCACTAAACGGTGAGCCAAAATGGGAGCAGTCTGTATTAGACTTGATGGAGGCTGTTGATACATGGATTCCAATTCCTCCACGTGATGTTGACAAACCATTCTTGATGCCTGTTGAGGACGTATTCTCAATTACAGGTCGTGGAACGGTTGCTACAGGTCGTATCGAAACTGGTATTATCAAAAGTGGTGAAGAAGTACAAATTATCGGTCTTGGAGCAGAAGGAAAGAAATCAGTTGTTACTGGTGTAGAGATGTTCCGCAAGATTCTTGATGAAGGTCAAGCTGGTGATAACGTTGGTCTATTACTACGTGGTATTGATAAAGATCAAATCAAACGTGGTATGGTAATCACTCACCCTGGTAAGGTTAATCCTCACACTACATTTAAAGCAGAGGTGTATATCTTGAAGAAAGAAGAAGGTGGTCGTCACACTCCTTTCCACAACAAGTATCGTCCACAGTTCTATATCCGTACGCTTGACGTAACTGGCGAGGTAACTCTTCCAGAAGGAGTAGAAATGGTAATGCCTGGTGATAACGTAACAATTACAGTAGATCTTATCTATCCAGTAGCTTGTAACGTAGGTCTTCGCTTTGCTATCCGTGAAGGCGGTCGCACAGTAGGAGCTGGTCAGATTACAGAAATAATGGACTAATCTTTTGAAGATTAACAAAATAGAGTAAACCGATTAGTTGGTTATGGCAACGTAGCCAACTATCGTGTTATTCACGGGTCTAGCTCAGTTGGTAGAGCACTGGTCTCCAAAACCAGGTGTCGTGAGTTCGAATCTTACGACCCGTGCTAAATTTATTTAGAATTAAATGAAAAAAATAGCTGCATATCTCAAGGACTCGTACACCGAGTTGGTATACAAGGTGACTTGGCCTTCCAGAGAAGAACTTTCCAATAGTTCGGTTATTGTTATGATTGCTTCCCTTATTATAGCATTACTGGTTTTTGGTATTGATTCTTTGTTTGAGTGGATATTGAAACTTCTATATGGTGTTTTATAATAATCTGAATTAAGAATGACTGAAACTGGAAAAAAATGGTACGTTTTACGTTCTGTTAGTGGAAAAGAAAATAAAGTCAAAGAATATCTTGAATCAGAGATTGAAAAAACCGATTTAGGCAAATATGTCTCACAGGTCCTTATCCCCACAGAAAAGACTTATATAGTGCGTGCTGGTAAAAAAGTTCTCCAAGAGAGACCTTATTTGCCCGGCTATGTACTTATAGAGGCTGAACTGATAGGGGAGGTTGTTCATGAACTCAAAAGCATCAATTTTGTTATAGGCTTTCTACCCAATACAGATAATCCACAACCCCTTAGAGATTCTGAAGTAAAAAGAATTTTGGGCACAATGGATGAATTGGATGAGATGGCCAACGAAATGGATATGAATTACTACGTTGGCGAAAATGTGAAGGTTACAAGTGGACCTTTTAGCAGTTTTGTTGGCGAAGTGCAAGAGGTGAACGAAGAGCGCAAGAAGCTCAAGGTAATGGTTAAGATATTTGGACGTGAATCTCTCTTAGAATTGGGGTATATGCAGGTTGAAAAAGAATAGTCGTGGGTGGTTACGCATCTGTTGATGTTATTCTTTATTAGTGTTTCGAAAACGTAATTAAATTAAATCAAAAAAATGGCTAAACAAGTTGCTGGACAACTAAAATTACAGATCAAAGGAGGAGCTGCAAATCCATCTCCACCCGTTGGACCTGCTTTGGGTTCGAAGGGTATTAATATTATGGATTTTTGCAAGCAATTCAATGCCAGAACACAAGATAAGGCAGGGAAAGTGTTACCAGTGGTAATTACTTACTACTCTGATAAGTCTTTTGATTTTATAGTTAAAACCCCACCCGTTGCGATACAATTATTGGAAGCAAGTAAAAAGAAGTTAGGTTCGCCAGAGCCAAATAGAGTAAAAATAGCTAGAGTAACTTGGGAACAAGTACAAGCAATTGCTACTGACAAAATGACTGACTTGAACTGCTTTACAGTAGAATCTGCAATGAGGATGGTAGCTGGAACGGCTCGAAGCATGGGTATCACAGTAAGAGGGGAATTCCCTAAAAACGTAGAATAATTAAAACTTCAATTAAGACATGAGTAAACTAACGAAAAATCAAAAGTTGGCTTTGAGCAAGATTGAAGAAGGGAAAACCTATTCTTTAAGAGAGGCATCGTCATTAGTTAAGGAAATAACCACAACTAAATTTGATGCATCTGTTGATATCGATGTACGTTTAGGCGTAGATCCGCGAAAAGCTGACCAAATGGTAAGAGGTGTAGTATCTCTACCACACGGTACGGGTAAAGAAGTCAAAGTATTGGTATTATGCTCTCCTGATGCAGAAGCTGCAGCCACAGAAGCTGGTGCAGATTATGTTGGACTTGATGAGTATATAGAGAAAATTAGAGGCGGTTGGACTGATGTTGATGTTATTATAACACAACCCGCTATTATGGGTAAAATTGGTGCGCTTGGTCGTGTATTAGGACCTCGTGGTTTGATGCCAAACCCAAAGAGTGGTACGGTTACTCCTGATGTAGCTACGGCTGTGAGGGAAGTAAAACAAGGTAAAATCGACTTTAAAGTAGACAAGGCTGGTATTGTACATACCTCAATTGGTAAGGTTTCTTTTACATCTGATCAGATTAGAGAAAATGCGAGAGAATTTATTCTTACGCTGTTAAAACTAAAACCTACATCGGCTAAAGGTGTTTATTTTAGAAGTATTTATCTTTCAAGTACGATGAGTAAAGGGATTAAGGTCGATCCCAAATCCATAGACGAAGTTTATGAAGTTTTTAAACAACAACAAGGATAAATATCTATGAAGAAGGAAGATAAAAATAAAATTGTAGAACAGATTGCAACCACTATCAAGGAGTATGATAACTTCTATCTAACTGATATTTCTACTTTGAATGCTGAGAAAACTAGCATATTGAGAAGAGAGTGTCATAAAGAAGACATCAAATTGATGGTAGTAAAAAATACTTTACTTCGCAAAGCATTTGATAGCTTAGATGAAAACTTTGATGAGCTAGACTCTCTTTTGGTAGGGCACACGGCTCTTATGTTTTCAAATGTAGCTAATGCTCCTGCAAAGTTAATCGATAAATATAAGAAAGATAAAGTACCAGCATTGAAAGGTGCATATGTACAGGAAAGCTTTTTTGTCGGTGCCGAGTATTTGCCACAACTTGTTACTATTAAGAGCAAGGATGAGGTGATAGGTGAAATTATTGGATTATTGCAATCTCCAGCAAAAAATGTTATTTCTGCTCTAAAATCGGGTGGAACTATTATACATGGTGTTTTGCAAACCCTATCAGAAAAATAATATATTTTCAATCAAACAAAGAATTAATAAACAATTAAAATCATACAAAAAATGGCAGACTTAAAAGATTTTGCTGAAAAATTAGTTAACTTAACTGTTAAAGAGGTTAACGAACTTGCTGAAATTTTAAAAGAAGAATACGGTATAGAGCCAGCAGCAGCTGCAGCAACAGTAGTTGCAGGTCCTGCAGCAGAAGCTGAAGCAGAAGAGCAAACAGAATTTGATGTTGTTCTTACTTCTCCAGGTGGATCTAAATTAGCTATAGTAAAACTAGTAAAAGAACTTACTGGTCTTAGCTTGAAAGAATCTAAAGAACTGGTTGACGCTGCACCATCTGAAATTAAAAAAGGAGTATCAAAAGATGAGGCTGACGCACTTTCATCACAACTTACAGACGCAGGGGCAGAAGTTGAAATTAAATAGCAATAATCTGATATAAAATCAGAAGTATGGTTAAGAATCTTCATTCAGAAGGTTCTTAACCTTTTGTGTCAATACATATAAGTTCCAACAAACTCAATTATCCCATGTCTTTAAACCAAACCAACAATAGAATTAATTTTGCATCAATTGCTAATCCATTGCAGTTTCCAGACTTTTTGGAAGTGCAACTAAAATCTTTTCAAGATTTTTTGCAACTTGACGCACCCCCAGAGCATAGAAAGAATGAAGGGCTTTATAAAGTCTTTACAGAAAACTTCCCTATTGCCGATACACGTAATAATTTTGTCCTTGAGTTTTTAGATTATTACATCGATCCTCCTCGCTATAGTATAGACGAGTGTATTGATAGAGGATTGACGTATAGTGTACCCTTGAAGGCAAAACTTTATTTATATTGTACAGATCCAGACCATGAGGATTTTGCATCAGTTATCCAAGATGTTTATTTGGGTACTATACCCTATATGACAGAGCGTGGTACATTTGTAATTAATGGTGCCGAGCGTGTGATTGTATCACAGCTACACCGATCTCCAGGTGTGTTTTTTGGTCAAAGCATACATACCAATGGAACAAAATTGTACTCAGCTCGTGTAATTCCGTTTAGGGGTTCGTGGATTGAGTTTGCAACTGATATCCACAATGTGCTTTATGCATATATCGATAGAAAAAAGAAATTGCCCGTAACAACTCTTTTACGCGCTATAGGATATGAAAGTGATAAAGATATACTAGAGATATTTGATCTTGCTGAAGAGATAAAAGCAACTAAAACAGGCTTGAGAAAGGTTATTGGACGCAAGCTTGCTGCACGTGTTTTGAAATCTTGGATGGAGGATTTTGTAGATGAAGATACTGGTGAGGTAACTTCTATTGAGAGAAACGAAGTGATTCTTGAACGAGAAACTGTATTGGATGAAGAGAATATAAATGAAATTCTAGAATCTGGGGTTTCTCTTGTACTGCTTCATAAAGAGGCTCAAAACACTTCCGACTATTCTATCATTTATAATACATTGCAAAAAGATCCCAGCAATACTGAGATTGATGCAATCAGACATATATATCGACAGCTTCGTAGTGCCGAGCCTGCAGATGATGCAAGTGCACGTGAAGTAATTAATAACTTGTTTTTCTCTGAAAAACGTTATGATTTGGGCGATGTGGGTCGTTATAGAATCAACAAAAAACTAAATCTCGATATCGACGACTCTGTACGTGTTTTAACGAAAGAGGATATTATAGAGATTATTAAATTCCTTATCGAGCTTATTAACTCGAAAGCGATTGTTGATGATATCGACCATTTGAGTAACAGGCGTGTGCGTACTGTTGGCGAACAGCTTTACAATCAGTTTGGTGTAGGTTTAAATAGAATGGCGCGCATTATACGCGAGAGAATGAATGTGAGGGACAATGAGGTGTTTACACCTATCGACCTGATTAATGCCAAAACTATTTCGTCTGTAATAAATACATTCTTTGGAACAAACGCTTTGTCTCAGTTTATGGATCAAACGAATCCATTGGCAGAGATAACTCACAAGCGTAGAATGTCGGCTTTAGGGCCTGGTGGTTTATCGCGTGAGCGTGCTGGTTTTGAGGTACGTGACGTACACTTTACTCATTACGGTCGTTTGTGTCCGATTGAAACACCAGAGGGTCCGAATATTGGACTAATATCTTCGTTGTGTGTGTATGCCAAAATTAATAGTTTAGGCTTTATCGAAACACCTTATAGAAAGGTTGACAATACAAAGGTAGATACTACACAGGAGGGGGTTATTTATTTAGCTGCCGAGGAAGAGGAAGAGAGAATTATAGCACAAGGTAATGCGCCTCTTGATGAAGAGGGTAAGTTTACGTTATCCAGAGTGAAGGCGAGAAGAGATGCCGACTATCCAATAGTTGACCCAGAAGAGGTGGAGCTAATGGATGTGTCGCCAATGCAGATTGCTTCTATTGCTGCTGCATTGATTCCGTTTTTGGAGCATGATGATGCTAACCGCGCTCTTATGGGTTCTAATATGATGCGCCAGGCTGTACCATTAATTATACCCGATGCACCTATTGTTGGTACAGGGTTGGAGGAGCAGCTCATTAAAGACTCGCGCACACAGATTGTAGCAGCAAATGATGGTGAGGTTGTTTATGTAGATGCTACAACAATAAAAATTAAATACGAAAGAACAGAGGAAGAGGAGTTTACAAGTTTTGAAGACGCTGTTGTAACATATAATATACCAAAATACAGAAAAACTAATCAAAATACTACTGTAGACCTGAAACCTCTCTGTAGAGCTGGCGATAAGGTGAAAAAGGGGCAAATCTTAACAGATGGATACTCTACTGAAAAAGGAGAGTTGGCTCTTGGTAGAAACCTTAAAGTTGCTTTTATGCCTTGGAAAGGGTACAACTTTGAGGATGCGATTGTTTTGAGTGAAAGATTGGTAAGAGAAGATATCTTTACATCGATACACGTTGAAGAGTTTACGCTTGAAGTGCGCGAAACTAAACGTGGTGTTGAAGAGCTTACATCGGATATTCCAAACGTGAGTGAAGAGGCTACAAAAGACCTCGACGAGGAGGGAATAATTCGTGTGGGTGCACGCGTAAAACCAGGCGATATTTTAATTGGTAAAATTACTCCTAAAGGAGAATCGGACCCATCTCCTGAAGAGAAACTTTTGCGTGCTATTTTTGGTGATAAAGCAGGTGATGTGAAAGATGCATCAATGAAGGCTTCTCCTTCACTAAAGGGAGTTGTTATTAATACAAACCTGTTTTCGAAAAAACCGAAGAAAGGTAAAGGTAAATTGTCGAACAAGGCTCTTCTACCAAAAATTGATGAAGAGTTTGAAGGCAAAATGGAGGAGTTGAGAAAGTCGCTCATCGTAAAATTGACTACACTCACTGATGGTAAATTATCGGCAGGGGTGAAGGATTATACTAATATGGATGTTATTCCTAAAGGTGCTAAATTTACGCAGGGTACTTTTGCAGACTTGGACTTCGAAGCGGTTCAGTTGAATAATTGGACGAATGATAAAGATCAAAACAAGTTAATCAGAACAACTGTTATCAACTACTTGCGCAAGCATAAAGAGCTTGATGCAGAATTGAAGCGTAAACGTTTTGACCTCACTATAGGTGATGAGCTACCTACTGGTATTATGAAGATAGCTAAAGTATATATAGCTAAAAAGCGTAAGATTCAGGTAGGTGATAAGATGGCTGGACGACACGGTAACAAGGGTATTGTTTCTAAAATTGTTCGTCAAGAAGATATGCCATTCTTAGCTGATGGAACGCCTGTTGATATTGTATTAAACCCACTTGGTGTACCTTCTCGTATGAATCTTGGACAGATTTTTGAAACTGTGCTTGGTTGGGCAGGTAAAGAGTTGGGTGTTCGTTTTGCAACTCCTATTTTTGATGGTGCATCGATGGATGATATCAATAAATGGACTGACAAAGCAAATGTTCCTCGTTATGGAAAAACATATTTGTATGATGGGGAAACAGGCGATAGATTTGATCAACCCGGAACTGTAGGGATTATCTATATGCTAAAGCTTGGACATATGGTTGAAGACAAAATGCATGCTCGTTCAATTGGTCCATACTCGCTTATTACGCAGCAGCCTCTTGGTGGTAAAGCACAATTTGGAGGTCAGCGTTTTGGTGAGATGGAGGTTTGGGCTCTTGAAGCATTTGGAGCTGCGCACACATTGCAGGAGATATTAACTATCAAATCTGACGATGTGATTGGTAGATCAAAAGCTTATGAAGCTATAGTTAAAAGTGAACCGATGCCACAACCCGGAATCCCAGAGTCACTTAATGTATTATTGCATGAACTAAGAGGGTTGGGATTGAGTATTTCACTCGATTAAACAGATCATATTTATTTATGATTATCCCTTTTTAAAAGAACGGGATGGCAAATTAACAAGAATCACTTAACTCTTTATATAATTATAAAAACATGGCATTTAGAAAAGAACGTAAGATAAAGAGTAACTTTTCAAAAATAACAATCAGTTTAGCATCTCCAGAAGAGATACTAGAAAATTCTAGTGGTGAGGTGCTTAAACCAGAAACTATAAACTATCGTACTTATAAACCAGAGCGTGATGGTCTTTTCTGTGAGCGTATTTTTGGTCCAGTAAAAGATTACGAATGTCACTGCGGTAAATATAAACGCATTAGATACAAGGGAATTGTATGTGATAGATGTGGTGTTGAAGTTACTGAGAAAAAAGTACGTCGCGAGCGTACAGGTCATATTCACTTAGTTGTTCCTGTAGCTCATATATGGTATTTTAGGTCGTTGCCTAATAAAATAGGTTACTTGTTGGGTATACCCACAAAAAAGCTCGATACTATAATCTATTATGAGCGATATGTGGTAATTCAACCAGGTGTTTTGGAGGGTGAATTAAAAGTGCGCGATCTTCTAACCGAAGATGAGTACTTGGATATACTAGAAAAACTTCCAAAGGATAATCAACTTTTGGATGAATCCGACCCAAATAAGTTTATTGCTAAAATGGGTGCGGAGGGTCTGTTAGGGCTGTTGGGCAACTTGAATTTAGATTCATTAGCTTATAAGCTACGCCATAAAGCAGATACAGAGACTTCCCAGCAGCGTAAAAATGAAGCATTGAAACAGCTTCAAGTTGTAGAGGCTTTTAGAGGCTCTAAAGCAATAAACAAACCCGAATGGATGATTTTGAAAGTAGTTCCAATCATTCCACCAGAGTTGCGCCCTCTTGTGCCGCTTGATGGAGGTAGGTTTGCTACTTCCGACCTTAACGATTTGTATCGTCGTGTGATTATACGCAACAATCGTTTGAAGAGACTTATAGATATACAAGCACCCGATGTAATTCTTAGAAATGAGAAACGTATGCTTCAAGAGTCGGTTGACTCTCTGTTGGATAACTCACGTAAATCGAGTGCTATAAAAACAGAATCGAATCGTCCTTTGAAATCGCTTTCAGATAGTTTGAAAGGAAAGCAAGGTCGTTTCCGCCAAAACTTATTGGGTAAACGAGTTGACTATTCAGCACGTTCTGTAATTGTTGTAGGACCAGAATTGAAACTACACGAATGTGGTATACCTAAAGATATGGCTGCTGAGATTTACAAACCTTTTATTATTAGAAAGCTAATAGAGAGGGGTATTGTGAAAACAGTGAAATCGGCAAGAAGAATTGTTGATAGAAAAGAGCCAGTTGTGTGGGATATTTTGGAACATGTGATGAAAGGACACCCTGTTCTTCTTAACCGTGCTCCAACGCTTCACCGTTTAGGTATTCAGGCATTTCAGCCCAAAATGATTGAGGGTAGAGCAATTCAGTTGCATCCACTTGCGTGTACTGCTTTTAACGCCGACTTTGATGGTGACCAAATGGCTGTTCATCTTCCGTTAGGAAATGATGCTATATTGGAGGCGCAACTGCTTATGTTGGCATCGCACAATATTCTTAACCCCGCTAATGGTGCCCCCATTACCGTGCCTTCGCAGGACATGGTTTTAGGATTGTATTATATTACAAAAATACGTCCGGGTGCAATGGGCGAGGGAATGACATTTTATGGAGAGGAAGAGGCTATTATTGCTTACAATGAGGGTAAAATATCTGCTCATGCTCTTATAAATGTAATGGTGGATGATGTTGATGAAGAAGGAGAATTAATACGCAAGATGCACGAAACAACAGTTGGTAGAGTAATTACCAACGAGTATATTCCAAAAGAAGTTGGGTATGTAAACGAACTGTTGTCGAAGAAATCGTTGCGTGATATTATTGGAAAGGTTATAAAAACCTGTGGTGTGGCACGAACAGCTCAATATCTTGATGATATTAAAGATTTGGGCTACAAAATGGCATTTAAAGGTGGGTTGTCTTTTAATCTCGACGATGTTATTATCCCAGAGGAGAAAGATGAACTAATAAACGAAGGCTATGCAGAAGTGGAGCAAATATTGGATAACTACAATATGGGTTTCATTACCAACAATGAGAGATATAACCAAATTATTGACACTTGGACACACGTAAACTCTAAGTTGTCGAACACATTGATGAAGCAAATTGCGGAAGACGATCAGGGATTCAACTCTGTTTTTATGATGTTGGATTCGGGTGCTCGTGGTTCGCGCGAACAGATTCGTCAGTTGTCAGGTATGCGTGGTTTGATGGCTAAACCTCAGAAAAGTGGAGCAGAGGGTGGACAAATTATTGAAAACCCAATTCTTGCTAACTTTAAAGAGGGATTGTCAGTTCTAGAGTATTTTATATCTACTCACGGTGCTCGTAAAGGTTTGGCCGACACGGCACTTAAAACTGCTGACGCTGGTTATCTAACGCGTCGCTTGGTTGACGTGTCGCAAGATGTTACAGTTGTTGAAGAAGACTGTGGTACATTGCGTGGTTTGGTTTCATCAGCATTGAAGAGCAACGACGAAGTAATAGCTTCTCTTTATGAAAGAATTTTAGGTCGTGTTTCTGTGCATGATATTTATCATCCGCAAACAGGAGAACTTATTTTAAGCTCTGGAGAGGAGATTACAGAAGATATAGCTGCCAAAATAGATAGCTCGCCAATTGAGCGTGTTGAAATTCGCTCGGTTCTTACTTGTGAATCACGAAAAGGTGTTTGTGCAAAATGCTACGGACGTAACTTGGCAAGTGGTAAAATGGTTCAAAGAGGTGAGGCTGTTGGCGTTATTGCTGCTCAATCTATTGGTGAACCAGGAACTCAGCTAACGTTGCGTACTTTCCACGTTGGAGGTATTGCTTCTAACATTGCATCAGAAAGTCGTATTATAACAAAGTACGATGGTATTCTAGAGATGGATGATTTGCGTACTGTTGAATCGACTGATGATGAAGGTAAAACTCACAAAGTGGTGGTGAGCCGCTTGGTAGAGATGCGTATAGTAGACCCCAACACCAAAATTGTACTGTTGTCACACAACGTGCCTTATGGTGCAAAACTTTACTTCGATAATAATGTGAAGGTAAAGAAAGGTGATTTAATTTGTGAGTGGGATCCATTTAATGCTATTATCGTTTCTGAAGCAACGGGTAGAATAAAGTTTGAGAACTTTATAGAAAACGTTACTTATAAAGTTGAATCAGATGAGCAAACTGGTCTAAAAGAGAAGGTAATTATTGAGTCGCGCGATAAAACTAAAGCACCATCAGCTCATATTTTAAATGAAGATGATGATATATTGCGCAGCTACACACTTCCTCTTGGAGCTCATATCGTTAAAAAAGATGGTGATGTTATCAACACTGGCGATATATTAGTGAAAATACCAAGAGCCGTTGGTAAGTCGGGCGACATTACTGGAGGTTTGCCTAGAGTAACAGAGTTGTTTGAGGCTAGAAATCCTTCTAATCCTGCTGTTGTTTCTGAAATTGACGGAGAGGTTAGTTTTGGTAGAATAAAAAGAGCAAATCAGGAGATTATTGTTACTTCTAAACTTGGCGAAGAGAAAAAGTACTTGGTGCCATTGTCTAAACAGATTCTTGTTCAAGAAAATGACTATGTACGTGCCGGTTTAGCTCTTTCGGATGGTGCAATTACTCCAGCTTCTATATTGGCTATTAAAGGTCCAACTGCTGTACAGGAGTATATTGTAAACGAAGTCCAAGACGTTTATCGTCTACAGGGTGTGAAGATTAATGATAAACACTTTGAGGTGATTGTTCGTCAAATGATGCGTAAAGTTGAAGTTATAGAGCCGGGAGATACTCGTTTCTTAGAGAAACAACTTATCGACAAGCACGAAATAATGGAAGAGAACGATCGTATATGGGCTAAAAAGGTTGTTACCGATAGTGGCGACTCTGAGATCTTTGAGCCTGGACAGATTGTTACCGTTAGAAAACTGCGTGACGAGAATAGTTCTTTAAGACGTAGAGACTTGAAGCTTGTGGAGAGTCGTGATGCTATTCCTGCAACAGCCAATCAGGTGTTGCAAGGTATTACGAGAGCTGCACTACAAACAACTAGCTTTATGTCGGCTGCTTCTTTCCAAGAGACAACTAAGGTGTTGAACGATGCTGCTATTCATGGTAAGACTGATTATCTTGAAGGACTGAAAGAGAATGTAATCTGTGGTCACCTTATTCCAGCAGGAACGGGTCAGCGTTCATTTGAAAAATTGATTGTTGGTTCGAAAAAAGAGTTTGAAGAGATAGTATCAGCTGACTCTGACCTTGTGGGAGAAGAAAAGTAGTGTTGAATTGTTTTTTTGCTATCTATAAGCGAAAGTTCCTTATAATTGGTGTGAGTTTGGATGTCGTAATAAAGCTAATCGTAAAGATTGCGCACGGCAACTGAAAGATCATGCGAATACTATCAATAACAAAGGGTTTGACTTTAAAAGTCAAACCCTTTTTTTGTTTTATTATTGAAAATATATTTAGCAGTTATTTATATCAGATTTCAACCAACTCTTTCTGCAACTTTTCATCTTGTAGCGATGCCGGCACAGACATTCTAATTTCGTTTTCGATAATTTCAATTATTCTCTCTCTTAGAAAGTCTTTTCTGGTAATTAGGCTAATTTCTCTTACAGGTGAAGCTTTCTCAAAAAATCTTACATTTAATTTTTGCTTATCTGTTAAGTGGTCGAGAGCCATTTCAGGAATTACAGTTATACCATCATTGTTATCAACAATGTTGATAAGTGTTTCAATACTTCCGGCTTCGTATGTAAATGCAGAGCTCACAAAATTTGTAGATTTAAGGTTACAAAGGTTTAATATTTGAGTTCTAAAGCAGTGCACTTCGTCTAACAGCCACAGCTTTGCACCCCTTAAATCCATCTCTTGTAATGATGGTTTTGAGTGAAGAAACCGTTCATTGGGCGATACATATGCCAAGAATTTCTCGTAATATACGGGTCTCTCTTTCATACGATCGTCGTGTAGGGGTGTTGCTAATATTCCTCCATCTATTGTACCCTTTGCTAAGTTAGACAATATTTGATTGGTTGTCATTTCATTGATAACCAGTCTTATATCTGAGTTTTGTTCGCGATGGGTTTGCATTAACTTTGGTAAAAGATAAGGCGATACTGTAGGGATAATAGCTAAACGGAAAACCCCCTTAATAACCCCTTTTTCCTCTTCAACTATCTCTTGAATTTGACTAATTTGAGCAAGAGAAACACGTGCTTGATCAATAATTTTACGCCCCACATCTGTTGGTTCGATGGGAGATTGCGAACGGTCGAAAATTCTAACTCCCAATTCATCTTCAAGCTTTTGAATCATCATGCTTAGTGTGGGTTGGGTTACAAATGATGCTTCGGCTGCTTTAGAGAAGTGGCGATAGTTATCTACTGCAACAATGTATTCGAGCTGTTGTATGTTCATAAGATAGTTTTTGTGAAGTAATTAGAGCATTGAGCTTCTGTTATTTATGATTTGCAAAGTATTTCATAAACTGAGCACGCTCATATAGTGCTGGATCGGGTATGTTTGAATAGCTGAGCTTGCCTCTAAAATCTTGAAGGGTTTTATAGTTGTTTTGTTTCATCCACTCTTCCATGTATGTAATCATTTCGGGTATTATATTCAACCCCTCTTCATATAGCACACTGCATAGTTGCATTGCTGTAGCTCCTGCAAGAAGACCTTTTATAATATCTTCATGTTTGTGAACTCCATATGAGCAAGCTATATCGAAGTTTTGAACATAACCCGATGTAATAGCTGTCCACCTTAGCGTTTCGCTAAAATCTTCGGGATGGCTAAATACAGGGCCCGATATTATCTCCATTTTATTGATATCAATGTCTAGTTGATAGAACCTGTTGAATAGCACTACTGCGCTAACTCCAAGAGCTTCAAGCTTTTCAACTAACCCTGGTAGATTGCTCACTGTTCTAGCAATTTTTATAATGATGGGGATGTTGATAACTTTTTTAACTTCGCGAACAATCTTTATGTATGACTCTTCGAGGTATCTATCGCCATATTGCCCGGTGTTGATTAAAAAAATATTCAATTCTAACGCATCTGCTCCTGCACTTTCAATACTTTTAGCAAAATCTATCCAACGGTCTACTTTATAGCAATTGATGCTAGCAATAATAGGAATATTGCACGATGCTTTAGCTTCACGAATCAAATCAAGGTATTTTTCCACATGATTCATCTCTACATAAGCGTTAATATAGTCGCTTGCTTCGGGATAGTCAGAACTAAGATTAAGCTTTTCTGAATGGCTATCTATTTGCTCCTCAAAAAGAGACTTCAATACTACAGCTCCCACTCCTGCTTTTTCAAGCTCTTTTATCTTTTTTATCGAATTTGTCAATCCGCTACTTGCTGCAATCAAAGGATTACGAAGCTTTAGCCCAGCATATTCTGTTGATAAATCAATCATAGTATTATTTATTATTTCAGATTATAAATTATTTTTCTTTCTCTTTTTCAATCTGTACACAAAAATAGACAAATATTTGTAATATCTCCTACTCCCTCTCTCCAAAAATATTTGAACCAACTCTTATTATTGTGCTTCCTTCTTCCACAGCAATTTTATAGTCGGAAGACATTCCCATCGACACCTCTTTAAAATGAGGGTCGTCTGCAAAGAAATGCTCTTTTACCTTGTTGAAAAATGCTTGCAGTTTTGCAAACTCTTTTCTCACAACTGCTTCATCGTCAGTAAAAGTAGCCATGCCCATAACTCCCGATAGTTGTATATGCTTATATTCGCGCCATTTGTTGCTTTCGAGTAGTTTCCAACACTCCTCTTCCGAGAAACCTGTTTTTGTGTCTTCTTCAGCAATGTGCATTTGCAATAAGCATGGTATTACTCTGTCCACACGAGCTGCTTGCCTCTCTATTTGACGGAGTAGTCTTTCAGAATCTACACTATGAATGCAACTAATAAAAGGTGTAATAAACCTTACTTTATTGCGCTGCAACCTGCCTATAAAATGCCATTCGATATCTTCGGGCAAGTGGGGTTGCTTCTCTATAAGCTCTTGAACCCTACTTTCGCCAAAGATCTTGTGTCCACCATCGTATGCTTTTAATATTTCATCTACACCATGAAACTTAGAAACTGCTACCAAACGTGTTTCAGCAGGTAATTGGCTCTTTATCTCATCTATGTTCTTTTGAATATCCATTATGCTGATTGTTCCTTTGTGTTTTGTACTTCTGCACTATAAGGGTAAACATCCATAATTGCCGTTTCGGCTGCACTTGCAATGGTATAGTCTACCATTGATTTCTCCATTTCGGTTTCTATTATCTCAATAGCCTCTTTCAAGGTAGATGCTTGAACAAGCATATTTACTGCAGTTTTCTTTTCTGCTCCACTTTTTTCGTCTAAGGAAATAAAGTAGAGTCTCATTCTGTAATATCTGTCGCCATGATCGTTGAAAAAAGACTCTGCATATTTTACGCGCTTTATATTAGAAATAGTGAATTCACCAGACATATAAGGAGTAATCTCCTGAATAATACGTGCTTCAGCTTCGGTAAACGACAATGCATCTACCAAATAAGGCTCTGTAACCATTTTCTGCATTCCCGACTCTAGCATTTTCTCGTAACGAACTTTACATTCAAACCAATTGTACATATCTTTTTTCTTTTTTAGTTTAGAACAAAATTAACAAAATATCCCGAGAATATCATTTCTCGGGATATCTATTTTGTAAAACCACACTATGATGATCGCTTTATGTGCCGTGTTGGTTAGTAGTTGATTGTATATCTTAGCTTTGCACCAAATGTGGTGGGTGTTCCTTTTTGCACCAATGGGTTTGAGTTGCCTGCTATATCTTTTGCCTCGAAATAGAAAGCATTGTAAGAGGTGTCGAATATGTTTTTGCCCCATAGTTCTAAAGCAATATTTCCTTTCTCAATAGTTACACTAGCATTGGTTAGCCCATAAAAAGATTGGTAGGCATCGTTTGCATCTGTCCAGTATATTTTTCCTGCACCACTATACTGCGCATTTGCTACTACTCGGTCGATAAAGCATCCATTGCCAAATGTGTAGCTGTAGCTTCCTCCCACAGTAAGGGTGTGGCGAGGTGCAAAGGGTATGTAGTTGTTGGTATAATCTACATCACCAGATTTGTAGTTTTTAAACTTTGCACTCACAAAACCATACTCTGTAAAGAGAGAAAATGAGTTGGATGGAGCATAAGCCAAGCTCAACTCCACACCTTTGCTTGACGATTTTCCTGCATTCGACACGGTGCGTCCGGCTGTGGCATTGTTTAATAGATGAATTATTTGAATGTTGTCGACATCCATTGCAAACAGCGTGAAGTTGGCATTTAGTTTTTTATCTAAAAAAGTGAGTCTACCGCCCAACTCATAGTTCCAACTTGTTTCTGGATCAAAAGCTAGCTGTTCTTCTAGCGTTGGTTTTTTAGGTGTTTCGCTGTTAGCTTCTGCTGGAGGTGTGTCATTAGCTCCAGGCCTTCCACCAGGCGCCATTCCGCCAGGCATTTTACCCATCAAAGCTTCCTGCATAGCATTTTGCAGAATGTCCGAAAACGACTGCTCGTTGTATCCACCAGTTTTGTATCCTTTCGATACCGATGCATATACAAAAGCATCGTCTCTTAAATCGTATTGCAGAGCCACTTTGGGCAGCACTTCCCAAAATCCTTTCGAAAAACGTCCCTCCATTAAAGTGTCGCTTTGCAGTGTGCGAGAAATAGGAGGCATGCCAGGAAACATGGGTGGAATGTCAACTTTTACCTCCACACCCTGTGTTTCGGTAAAATAATCCATGGCTGTGTGCTCATAATCGGCACGTATACCAAATGTAAGTGACAGTCCTTCTGCACCAAACAGTGTGTTCATAGACGATTGCTGGAAAAAAGCAATCCCTTTCGAAGGTTTGCGGTAGATGCCTGGCAGGTCTATTCTATCGTTGGTATATTTAACAGAAGGTCTTCTATCTTCTGGAATGTTTATCATTCCATTATCTATTCTCTGTTGAAGCATCTTCACGCCGTCTTCTTTTAGTGCAACTGGTGTTGATACTTTTCTATAGTCGTAAAATCCAAAAGCTCCAACAACCCAATTGTAGCGGTCTTTTTTGTCCGACTTGAATGTTATTTCCTGGCTAATAGAGTGTTGATTCTGTTCTTGTAGTATTGAAAACACCGAGCGTGGCGAGTAGTCTTGGTCCATATACATCTCATCATTAAGGTATTGGTAGCCAGTGTTTGAGTTTACCACAAATCCATCGCCTTGATATTTTAGAGATAGTCCTTGTGAAAACAGTTTGCGCTTGTACGACGATGGCTCATTAAAATTTACTGCTGTAGAATCTATGTGCATATATGGAAATGCTCCCTGCGATACATAGTCGAAAACACTAAAAAGGCTAGCGCTGAATGCATCGTTTGCTTCCAGTTCAAGTTTTAATCGTCCACCCATATTTTCATAATCATCGGCTTTTTTGCCCGTATAATTATTGGTAAAGTAGCCATCGTTTCTTTTATAATATAGCGCCAATGAGCTGCCAAACATGTCGTTATACTTGGTATAGTTAGACATGCGTGCCTCCATATGTCCATAGTTTCCGCCACCAACTTCCACAGTGCTACCTTGATAGGTGTGTGGCGATAGTGTGTACACATTTATAATACCTCCAATGGCGTTTCTGCCATATAGTGTGCCTTGTGTGCCACGCAATATCTCTATGCGCTGAATATCTTGAAATTCGAAATCGAAAGCCGATGCATTGAAATAGGGTACATTATCGACATACAAGCTCACCGTTTGTGCACCCAGTCGAGCGCCAACTCCACGAATGTATATTGGAGTAGAAACTTTCGACCCATAGTTGGGGATAAAGAAGTTTGGAACCATGCCACTCATCGATGTTAGCGATTGCACTTGTCTGCTTTCCAACATCCGTGGCGATAGTATAGATATAGCAGTGGGCATGCGTTTGAGTGTATTGGTCTCCTTTACAGAACTTGTAACAACAAATTCATCCAAATTGAGTGTTCTGATAGTATCATTGTCTTTCTCATCACTATCAATGGGGTAGAAATTGATAGAGAAACCATAAACGACATTTAGTGTAACTAGAAAAAGTAGTAAAATTCTTTTCATCGTTTTCTTTTTATAATGTGTTTTTTAAATTATATATGCAAAGTAACAGTTAAATCTGGTACACATCAATCACTACATATAGTGATTTTTTTCTTTAATTGAAATATACTGTTGATTTACAGTTGCAGTAGCACCCTTTATTGATGTATCCGGCATCGACAAAGTGTTTTGGAAGGATAGTTGTCCTTGCATTTTATGATTTCGTGAACCTAAAAATCATTAATTTTGTAGTTTATCTAACTATTCACCCTAAATGGGTGTTTAATAGGTATTGTTTAATAATTGAAATAGTGTAAATAATATAATGGCTGTAAAATCAGAGTTTTGGGACAAGAGATACTCCGTGAGCGAGTATGTATATGGCGAGCATCCAAACAGTTACCTTAAAGAGCAATTGCAAGCACTGCCTGTTGGCTCTATTCTATTGGCAGGCGAAGGAGAGGGACGCAATGGTGTGTATGCTGCAAAATTGGGTTGGAAGGTATCGGCATACGATTTAAGTGTGGAGGGGAAGATGAAAGCAGAACGACTTGCACGCAAACACAATGTGGAGATAGATTATCATGTGGGCGAGTTGCACGAATTGGATTATACCAATGAGCAATTTGATGTGATAGCATTGATATTTACCCATTTCCCTTCGAAGAGTAGAGAGGCTATACATAAAGAACTTGCCCATCATCTACGCCCTGGTGGCACTATAATTATGGAGGTTTTTAGCAAAAAACAGATCCATTATCAAGTGAAAGGAGATAGTGGGGGAGGACCCAAAAACATTGATATGCTATACAGCATTGAAGATATACGGTCTGATTTTGAAAACTTCGAGGTAATAGAGCTACAAGAAACCGAGAAGCATTTAAGCGAAGGCGACCATCACAATGGTTTGAGCGTTGTGATACGGTTTGTGGGCAAGAAGCCCCAATAGTGCCTATTGTTGAACCTCCTATCATTTATTTTGTTATATTATAGAGGGTGTAGTATGTTTGCACCCTTGAAATAAAACTAATACCAATAGATATAAAAAGTAAATAACGAAAATGAAGAAAATATTATTAATAGTAGATCTGCAAAACGATTTTTGTCCGGGTGGCTCATTAGCAATTAAAGAAGGAAACGAAATTGTGCCTGTTATAAACAAACTAATGGATAAAATGGATGTAGTGATTGCTACACAAGATTGGCACCCAGAAGGGTCGACACATTTTGAGAAGTGGCCTGTACATTGTGTTGCCAATACTACTGGATCTGAATTAAACCCGCGTTTGGATGCAGATAAAATAGATCAAATAGTGTTGAAAGGTACCGGACACGACGATCCGGGCTATTCTGCTTTTGATGCTACAAACATATCGCTTGAAGCGTATTTGAAGGAACAGAATGTTGGCTCGCTATACGTAGTGGGCTTGGCAACAGACTATTGTGTAAGGGCATCGGCGCTTGATGCTTGCAAAATGGGCATTCATACATATGTAGTTACAGATGCTATAGCTGCCGTAGATTTAGAAGAAGGCGATGGCAAAAAAGCTCTAGATGAAATGTACAAAGCGGGTTGTTTGTTTGTCGAATCTAAAGATATTTAAAAAAAACAGCAATCCAGATGAGATTTATAATAGGCTCATCTGGATTTTTTTTATTTGCCAAATTGTAGTGCTTCTGTTGGCTGCACACCTATACCGGGAGCGTCGCTTGCTATAATTTTACCTTGTTGAAGCGTTGCACCCTCAAAACAATCATTGGCTATCAGTAGCGCTCCGTCCAAATCGGCAAAGTCAAGCCCTGCTGACAGTTGAGCCGCTGCAGATATAGCACACGATGTTTCTGTCATGCAGCCAATCATCACTTTCATACCCAATTTTTGAGCCAAATTGAGCATTCTCCATGCTTCGTGCATGCCCGTGCATTTCATTAGCTTTATGTTGATGCCAGAAAAAACTCCTTTCATCTTTTCGATGTCTTGCAGGCGTTGCAACGACTCGTCGGCAAAAATAGGCAGCGGACTATGCTCTGTGAGCCAAGCAATACTGTCGTAATCGTATTTGGGCATGGGCTGCTCTATCATCACAACACCTTGCTCTTTCAACCACCATATCATATCAAGAGCTTCGTGCTTATCTTTCCACCCCTGATTGGCATCGACAGCCAAGGGTAGGTGGGTAATAGAGCGGATGGTTTCAATCATGCGTTTGTCGTGGTCTCCACCCACTTTTATTTTTAATATGTTAAAATCGTCGATTGCCTGGCGTGTCTTTTCGCGCACCACTTCATCAGTGTCTATGCCAATAGTGAAGGTGGTATCCGGAGATGTGTGTTTATCCAATCCCCATATTCTATGCCATGGAGCATCCATTATTTTGCCAGCCAAATCGTGCAGCGCTATGTCTAGAGAGGCTTTTGCAGCAGTGTTGTTTGGGGCAATGTTATCGATATATAGTAGAATTTCGTCTAAATGAGTGGGATTGGAAAAAGGAGAGAGGTCTACTTTCTGCAAAAACTCCATTACCGATGCTTGTGTTTCACCCAAATAGGGTGGGAGCGAAGCCTCGCCATAGCCCACCAAGCCATCATATTGGATACGGGTGAGCACTACGGGTGTGGTTGTTCGTGAAAACCCCGATATGGTGAATGTGTGTTTCAGTTGCAAGTTGTAGGGAGTCCAGCTCAGTTTCATTTTGCTTGTTTTATTTATCATCGGTAAGCGATATTTTGCTATAAAAGGGATGTTCCAAAATGGGTGTTATTCCTGCAACCCCTTCATAGCCAATATAGCGCATGGTGCGCAAATAGCGGTTGGTGTTAAATTGGTCGAACAGTTTATCATGGGGGTTGAAGCTATTAATACGGATATAGTCGTGGGCATGAATAAACTGCTTGTTGCCAATATATATACCAACATGCACAACCCTTTCTTTCGTATTCTCGTCTGATGCTTTTGTGCCAAAAAAGAGAAGATCGCCTTTTCGCACTTTTCCAAAATCTCCTTTATTATCTACCTCCACACCACACAACACCTGTTGCGATGCATCGCGAGGGATGATAATGCCATGTAGCCAGTAAACAAGTTTAGTAAATCCGCTGCAGTCCAATCCTTTAGAGGAGGTGCCGCCCCACACATAAGGCACACCCATTAGCTGTTTTGCAGTGTTTACGATGCTTTTGCCTGTCAACTCTATGTCGGTTAGCCAGCTATCTACTTCTTTTGCATTTTGTTTCTCAATATAAGCTTCTCTACCATCGGGGTAGATTATTTTGTAAAAGTTATCTTCCTCTCCATCTAGTGTAAAGATGTTTCCAATAACAATATCGGATACCGATTGCGAATGAATATCGGCTTTGCTGTACGATTTGGCATACTGGCAAGTTACAATTATTGCAAACTTTGCCAATCGAGCCTGTAGCTCTCCACGATTCATCGTCTCTATCGAACCACACACCCACCCAATGTATCCATCGGGGGCTTGAATGTGCAGCCAATCATCCAATTTGTGTAGCACCCTTACAGGCATTCCCAATAATAGTTGAGAAACCATGTCGGATTTGTGAGTTTGTTGGCTGTGCAAGTTGGCAACCGAGTTGTAAACAATGCCCCAACAGTTCTCCCCAATCGATTCGCTGGGTAGTGTGCCAATATGGTTTTCTATGTGTGGTGCTATACTCTTTGCTGCGCTAGCAAGCTCTTTAAGGGCTGCTGCGCTTGTTGTTTCGCCTTTTAGTTGTATTGCACCGTCATATTCAACTATCTCAATAGAATACACCTCTACACGCCTGTCGGGGGCATGCTTGGCTCCTATACTCTCTACTAGCTGTTGAAGTTTGCTTTTGGTGGTTATCGTATCTTTGTTCATTATCCTAAACAATGTTGTGTTGTGCGTTGACAAAAAATATACGGCTATAACTGCTGTTTCTCTTTTTATTGAGATATCTATTAGCCGCCATTAACTGCCATGCAAGATAGTTTTTTCTTTTATTATTTCGAATTATAACCAATTATATTTCTGTACAAAAAAACGCTCTCAATTGTTGAGAACGTTTTTTTTTGTTTGATATCATTTCTAATAAGTCTATTATAATTTACTCATTCCCACGGCTATAGTTGGGTGCTTCACGCGTAATCATCACCCCATGAGGATGACTCTCTGCATAGCCTGCAGCTGTAATATGGGTAAATTTTGCATGATGCAGCTCATCAACTGTAGCTGCGCCACAATATCCCATTCCGGCACGCAATCCGCCCACCATCTGATATACAACCTCTTGCAAGCTGCCTTTGAAGGGAACACGCGCTTCGATGCCTTCTGGAACAAGTTTCTTTATATCGTCTTCTGCATCCTGAAAGTATCTATCTTTCGAGCCCTTTTGCATAGCAGATAGCGACCCCATGCCACGGTATGTTTTAAATTTGCGACCATTGAATATAACTGTTTCACCAGGCGACTCTTCGGTTCCTGCCAATAGCGACCCCATCATTACAGATGATGCACCTGCAGCCAATGCTTTTACTATATCACCAGAGTAGCGCAGTCCGCCATCAGCAATAAGCGGCACTCCTGTACCTTTTAGTGCACAAGCCACATCGTAGATAGCCGATATCTGAGGCATGCCCACACCCGCAATTATACGCGTGGTGCATATAGAGCCCGGACCAATACCAACTTTCACACCATCGGCACCCGCTTCTACCAACATCTTGGCAGCCTCGCCAGTGGCAATGTTGCCCACTATTACATCGATGTGTGGGTGCAGTTTTTTTACCTGTCTCAACATATCGGCTACACCTTTCGAGTGTCCGTGAGCAGTGTCGATAATTATAGCATCCACACCCGCTTCTACAAGGGCGTTGGCACGCTCTATAGAGTCGCCAGTAACACCAATAGCTGCAGCAACACGCAAACGACCCTGCTCGTCCTTGCAGGCAAGTGGTTTGTCTTTTGCTTGTGTTATATCTTTGTATGTAATCAGCCCGATAAGTTTATTATCGGTATCTACTACGGGTAGTTTCTCTATTTTGTGTATTTGCAATATATCGGCAGCAGCCTCTAAATCTGTTGATTGATCGGTAGTTACAACCTCTTTGGTCATCACATCGTCGATTAGTTTCGACATATTTCTTTCGAAGCGCAAATCGCGGTTAGTAACAATACCCACAATGTGGTTTTGGGCATCCACCACTGGTATTCCTCCAATATGATACTCTGCCATTATAGCAAGAGCATCTGCTACTGTTTTGTCGCGGGTTGTGCTTATAGGGTTTAGTATCATGCCGTTTTCGGCACGTTTCACGGCACGCACTTGGTCGGCTTGCCTCTCAATAGACATATTTTTATGAATCACCCCTATACCACCTTCTCGTGCAATGGCTTTTGCCATATTGGTTTCGGTAACAGTGTCCATAGCCGCCGAAATGATAGGCGTATTCAATGTTATATTTCGTGAAAACTTTGTGCTTAAATCTACATCCCGTGGAAGAACTTCGGAATATGCGGGAACTAACAACAAGTCGTCGAAAGTGAACCCTTCTGTAATAATTCTATCTGCAATAAATGACATAAGAGTGAGTCTTTTTAGGTTTTTATTGCGTGCAAAAGTACTCAAATTTTATGTGAATACACCAAGTAGAGCACTATAAATGTGTATATTAATGATTGTTAGATAGTTTGCGGTGAAAATAATATCTATTAATAAGAAGGGGATAGGGTTGGTCTTTTATTCAAGGTAGAGTGCTTTTTATAGCTCATTATAAGACGATTAACTATGTTATAGTTATTTTCGATAAGCGATAGAGAGTTTTTTTTTGATTAAAACAGTGCGATATTATATTTTTGTGCCGAAATTAATTTTAAAACAAAAAAAGATATATGTCAGTATTAGTAGGAAAAAAAGCTCCATTGTTTAACACAAAAGCCGTTGTCAGTGGAAATGAAATAGTAGAAGATTTTAGTTTAAACCAATATTTGGGAGAAAAATATGTTGTATTTTTCTTCTATCCAGCAGATTTTACATTTGTATGTCCAACAGAATTGATAGCATTTCAGAGTAAAATAGCCGAGTTTGAAAAGCGTAACACTGTTGTTGTAGCAGCATCAACCGACTCGGCTACATCGCACTGGAAGTGGCTTCAAACACCTCGAAATGAAGGAGGAATTGAAGGTGTAAAGTATCCCATAGTAGCAGATCACAACAAAACGATATCTATGGCTTACGATGTATTGGCAGGCTCGTATTATGTAGATGAAGATTCTGGAGAGTTGGCTTTTGATGGAGCGCCCGAAGCATACCGCGGGTTGTTTTTGATTGATAAAGAGGGTGTTGTGCGCCATCAGGTTGTAAATGATATGCCATTGGGGCGTAGTGTTGATGAGGTTTTGAGGGTAATAGATGCTCTGCAGTTTACCGAAGAGTATGGCGAGGTGTGTCCTGCCGACTGGAGAAAAGGAGACAAAGCTTTGAGCGCAACGCAAGAAGGTGTTGCAAGCTATTTATCGGACAAATAGTAGGGTTTATAATCTATTTATAGTTTTGAAGTTTAACAGAAAAAAAACTGCTCAATGAAATAAGGGTTTCTTATTTGCAATTGAGCAGTTTTTTTTGTCAATGTCTTTTGGTTGTTTACTGCAAATCTATTTTATTATATCCAATTGTCGAAACGCTTTTGTTATTTTATCTATGGCTTCGTCAATTTGCTTTATTGTATGCGTTGCCATTAGCGAGAAGCGTATCAGTGTGTTTTGGGCTGATGTTGCGGGTGGAACCACGGGGTTTACAAATACACCATCTTCGAAAAGCATTTTTGTTAGCATGAATGTTTTATCGGCATCTCTCACAAAAAGTGGAATAATAGGGGTAGATGTTTTTCCTATTTCAAAGCCACTTTCTTTAAATCGTTTTAAAGAGTAGTCTGTTAGTTTCCACAAATGTTCAACTCTTTCGGGTTCTTTTATAAGTATATCTAATGCTGCTGATGCCGCTGCTGTAGCGCCAGGCGTGATGCTTGCGCTAAAAATATAGGGGCGAGAATTGTGTCGTAGAAAATTAATAGTAGTGTAGTCGCTAGCAATAAACCCCCCAATAGAAGCCAACGATTTGCTGAATGTGCCCATCACTAAATCCACATCGTCAAGTACGCCCAACTCTTCTGCTGCACCTTTTCCATTAAAGTTTTTGCCCATCACACCAATACCGTGTGCCTCGTCAACCATAACATTGGCATTGTATTTTTTTGCCAAACGAATTATTTCTGGCAGATTGGCAACATCACCCTCCATGCTAAATACGCTATCAACAACAATAAGTTTTACTTTTCCAGGGTTGCATCTTATCAATTGTCGTTCAAGCGACACCATATCGTTGTGGCGAAATTTTAGTTTTTTTGAAAACGAGAGGCGCTGCCCCTCTATTATAGAGGCGTGGTTTAGCTCATCCCACAATATATAGTCTTCTCTACCAGTAATACACGAAACAACCCCTTGATTTACATTAAATCCTGTCGAGAAAACTATAGCATCGTCTTTGCCCACAAAGTTGGCAAGTTTTTCTTCAAGCTCTATATGTATGTCTAGTGTTCCGTTTAGGAATCGAGAGCCTGCCATGCCAGAGCCATATTTTTTTGTTGCATCGATGGATGCTTTTTTTACTTTTGGATGATTGGTGAGTCCTAAATATGAATTGGATCCAAACATTAAAACTTTTTTACCATTAATGGTAACCACAGTGTCTTGATCACTCTCTATTACTCGAAAGTAGGGGTAGATGCCCGCAGCTTTTGCACGTTGCGGAGCATCGTATTTAAACATCTTTTCTCTAAGCAGATTCATGTTGTTTTATTTCCAGGGTATGTCTCATTTGGTGTATGAGACATACCAATTTAGATAATTAACCAATTGTTAGCTTTTGTCTTCTGTTGGCAAACAATTGACTTAAAACTAGTATGCAAAGATAGCATTATTTTTTCTGTCTCTATGTTTCATCTCTTTTTTATTCATTATTTTCATCTTTATCTACGATTATATCAATCAAAATGGATGTATAACAGTACATTTGTGTGCTATTTGAGCTTTTTTCTGTAAAATCTATTTTAAAATGCTTTTGCTGCGATGGTTGCTTCAATGGAATTAATGTTTGATGGGAGGGGTAGATAATTATTTCTCATCTCAATAAAAGCTTAAAAGTAGAGATAAATACCTTATATTTGTGCATAAAAATAAGTTTATATATGAAAAAGATTTGGTTTTTGGCTGTGCTTCTAATAGCTAGTATAAGCGTATCTGCACAGCAATACGGATTGCAAGAAATTGTAAATGGAGTATACAGCTCAAAGGGTATAAAATCAGTGGTTTCGGCTCCCGATGGTGTTCATTACTATCAAATGAATGATAGGAGCAATGCTCTTTTAAAGTATGAGTATGAAACAGGCAATGTGGTAGACACACTATTTAGCACAGAAAGGGCGCGCGGGTGCACATTCGATACTTTTCAAGGGTTTTTGGTGAGCCCCGACGAGTTTAGAGTGATTGTATATATAGATAGAGAGCAAATTTATCGTCGCTCTTTCAAGGCAAACTACTATTATTATGATGTGCGCCGCAATTTGGTGAGAAAGCTCTCCGAAAACGACTCGAAACAGATGATTCCAACCTTTTCGCCCGATGGCAAAATGCTGGCTTATGTAATAGACAATGATATATGGCTCGCCAAGTTTGACTTCGACACCGAGTTGCGTGTTACCAATGATGGCGCCTTCAACAAAATAATAAACGGTGCAACCGATTGGGTGTATGAAGAGGAATTTTCTACAACACGTTTGATGGAGTTTTCACCAGATAATAAACTATTGGCTTTTGTAAAAACTGATGAGTCGAGGGTAAAAGAGTTCTCCTTCGATACATTTGAGCAAGAGCTTTATCCAGGCTCGTACACCTACAAGTATCCAAAAGCTGGTGAAGAGAATTCCACGGTGGGTTGCTATGTCTATGATGTGGCTGCACAAACTACTAGAGCAATGGATGTGCCACTAGACGACGATGGATATATGCCTCGCATTAAATTTACTACTGATGCCTCTCAGCTAGCAGTAATGACGCTAAACCGCAATCAAAATCGTTTTGATATGTACTTTACCAATCCAAGAAGCACCGTGTCGAAACTAATTTTGCGTGAAGAGAGTAAATATTATATCGATTCAGATTTTTTGAATTCAATCCATTTCCTACCCAATCAATTTACATATATATCAGAAAAAGATGGCTACAGCCACATATATATACATGGCAATACGGGGTCGCTTCAAAAGCAATTAACAACGGGTAGCTTCGATGTTACAAATCTGCTTGCTGTTGATGCAGGGGCAGGCGTGGTGTATTATCAAGCTGCCGACGAGAGTCCGCTTAAACGCAATATATACAAAGCAACCATCGATAGAGGAGTTGTTACAAAACTTTCGTCAAATAGTGGGCACAACACAGCTATTTTTAGTAGCAATGGCAAGTATTTTATAAACAACTACACAAATAGTGTTACACCCACTGTGGTAACATTGCACAACGCTAATGGAAAACTATTGAGAACCTTGCAAAGCAATCAGTTGGTGGCACAAAAAGCAGCAGAAGCAAATTTTCCTGCCAAGGAGTTTATTAAAGTGCCAGCTGCCGACGGAACGACACAGCTAAACGGATGGATGATAAAACCATCAACGTTTGATGCTAGCAAAAGGTATCCTGTAGTAATGATTCAGTATTCTGGACCAAATTCGCAGCAAGTGTTAGACCGGTTTGGGGTAGATTGGTATTATGCATTGGCAGAAGAGGGCTATATTATAGCCTCGGTAGATGGTAGAGGAACGGGTGCTCGTGGCGAAATATTTAGAAAACAGACATATCTAAATCTTGGCATAATAGAGTCTGACGACCAAATAGCTGCAGCAAAACACTTTGCCACATTGCCCTATATAGATGGCAATAGAATTGGTATATGGGGTTGGAGCTATGGTGGATACAATGTATTGATGAGCATGAGCAGGGGCATTGGTACCTTTAAAGCTGGTGTGGCAATAGCTCCGGTAACCGATTGGCGTTTTTACGACACCGTTTATACCGAGCGTTTTATGCGCACACCACAACAAAACAAAATAGGCTACGATAATGGCTCGGCAATAGCATTGGCAAACAAATTGCAGGGAAATTTATTGCTCATACACGGAACCACTGATGATAATGTTCATCTTCAAAACTCTATGGAGTATACTCGTGCACTGATAGAGGCAAACAAGCATTTTGATATGTTTATGTTTCCGGATAAAAACCATTTTATTTCTGGAGGTAATTCAAGAATGTATCTTTACAATAAGGTAATTGATTATTACAAAAGAAATTTGTAAGGTTTTGTATAAGAGCGTTTTGTAGGTCTCGTTTTTAGAGAGCTAAAGAGGTTTATACTAGTTACTTAAAAACAGCTGCTGCACAATAGATGCAGCAGCTGTTTCTATTATATTATCTATTTTTAATCTCTTGCCGTATTTTTTTCAAACCATTTTGTAGCCCTACAAAATGCCTAAAACAGTTGAAACTTGCATCTACCATGGTAGATGAGCTTCGAAAAACAATATTTTTCTTCTGTTTCCACCTATTTGAGCCATTTGTGCCCCAAAACATCCGATTTTTGATATAGAATTCTCATTTCAATGAGTTGGTTTTTCAATATTGGGTTGTTTTTTATTTTCTCGGCACATTTTTCTCCCATACCTGCTCAAAAAATGCACTGTTTTATTTTTTCAAAGCATTTCTACCACCGTAGATTTGGTTTTTATGCATTATCTTCCAATCTACCGCGGTAGATTGGATTTTCAACAGATGAACGCCCAATCTACCGCGGTAGATTTGATTTGCAACTTTTTTTATACCACCGCTTCAAATGAATCATAAACAATCTAATCTTTTTGGTGTTATAATAGCACTAAAGTCTATATGTAGCAACTATCTAATGTATGTGTGCAAACATATACTTTTTTTAGTTTTGATTGCTTTTATACCAAAATAGTATTTACAACAATTCTATCTTTAATGTGTTATTTGATTGCTCGCTTTATTTTATTGACCCTATTAAGGGTTTTGCAAATAAATCGGTTTTTATTAAAAAGAGTCTATTATGAACAGGGAGTTTTTTAAAAATATATGCCAACTGATAGTTTTATAAACAGAGTTTTAAGCAATCCCGCTTTGGGGTTGTTTCCATATCTTGTGTTTTCGATTTTGATAGGGCAGATAGCCACACTTTATGCTTTTGCAATAGCATTTGGATTATCTATTATACCCCTTCTTTTGGGAAGAAGCAAAGAGTTGCGCATACTTTTTGATATATCGGCTTGGAGTTTTTTTGGTGCTTTTTTGTTGCTCTTTGTTTTAGTTCCCGACTTTCAATCCCAGCGTTCATTTATGCTTGCAGAGGTTATGCTTGTGGTGTCTCTGATGATATTTAGGCTCTCTCGTAAAAAATTAATCAAAAAATTAGGAAAAAAACGAGTAGGCGAAAAAAAGTTTTATCTCTACGAATCATTGCAAGTAGCCTTCCAGTCGCAATATGCACTCACATTTCATCTAATACTAGTGCTTGGCTTTCGTGTATTTTTTAGCGTTCAGTATTTATTGATAGATTTGGTGTTGGTGCTGAACTTGTTTCAAGTTATTATTGCTGGGATAATAGTGTTAGAGTCTTTAAGGATAAGGCTTTTGAGCAAAAGATTGCAAGGAGAAGAGTGGTTGCCGGTGATAAACGAAAGTGGTGTTGTACAAGGAAGGATTGCCAAGTCGGTTTCGATAAGTATGAAAAACAAATTTCTTCACCCAATTGTACGCATAGCCCTTATATACGATGGAATGATATATCTGAAAGAGCGAGACAGCTCCAAATTGCTTGATCCGGGAAAACTAGATTATCCTTTCGAAACGTATATGCAATATAATCACAATATTGGCGAGGCTATCAAAAATGTAGTAAACAAAGAGGTAAACTGTGATGTATTGCCAACAAGATTTATACTGAAATATGTATTTGAAAACGAGTATACTAAAAGACTTGTCTATTTATATGTTTCTGCTATTAGATCAGAGAAAGCCTTTGAAGAGCTTCGCTTAGAAGATGGTAAACTGTGGACTATCAATCAAATTGAAGATAATATAGGTAACAATATATTCTCAGAGACCTTCGAGTTGGAGTTTGATTATCTAAAAAATACCGTGCTGATGTGCGACATAGCTATAAGTGGATTTGAGTAATTATTATTATCTTGCAAGCTGCAAAATTGTTGAAGTGTTCATCAAATATAAGCAGGCTATATAATTTACAATTTCTTTTTACATGAAAAGTTCACTAAAAAACGGCAATCGTGCAAGGCGCACCATACTTGTTAGCCTTGTTGGCAATGTTGTTCTAGTTTTTGTTAAGCTCATTACTGGTATTTTGGGTAGCTCTTTCGCTTTAGTAGCCGATGCCATTGAAAGTTTGGGAGATGTGTTTTCTTCATTCATTATTTTTTTAGGCTTAAAAGTTTCAGACAAACCACCAGACGACGATCATCCATTTGGACATGGCAAGGTAGAACCCATTATAAGCTTTATAGTAGTGTTGTTTCTCATTGCTAGTGCAGGGTTTATTGCACATCAAGCTATAGATAATATACAGTCGCCACAAAAAATGCCAAACCCATACACACTCTTTGTTTTGGCTGGTATTGTTATTTATAAGGAGCTCTTTTATCAGTTTGTAAGAAAAAAAAGCCGACAAACCAAAAGTACATCATTAAAAGCCGATGCATGGCACCACAGAAGCGATGCAATAACATCGCTTGCTGCTTTTATAGGTATAGGGTTGGCATTATTGCTGGGTGAGGGATACGAATATCTAGATGATTATGCAGCCTTGGTGGCTTCTGTAATTATTATCGTAAATGCCTACTTTGTGTTTCGTCCTGCTTTGGGGGAGTTGCTTGACGAGCAAAATCACGATGAATTGATTGACCAGGTGAGGCTTCTAGCAGAAGAGGTTGCAGGAGTTATAGATACAGAAAAGTGTTATATTCGTAAATTTGGGATGCGCTATGTGGTAGATATCCATGTGAGAGTAGCGGCAGATTTAACTGTAGCCGAGGGGCACACTATAGGGCATGACGTTCAAGACACTTTACGTGAAAACTTTCCGCAAATACAGCATGTTTTTACTCACGTAGAGCCCAAATAGTTTTTATTGCCTCTAAAAAAGATTTTGAAGCACCATTATTATGTTTCTTATTAATATTAATAAGAAGAGCAATTTTGCAGGGTGCAAAAATAACACCTTTGTTTGATAAACAGTGGTGTTGTTTTCTTCTATTTCATTAGCATTCAACAATCATCGAAAAAGTTTATTGCAAATAATAGCAAGAATCTTTGCATATGTAGTTGATTCTTTGTATTTTTGTGCCGTTTTTCACCTCAGATTATAAACTCTAATGTTATAATTATCTCATTTGGCGAGTATTATATAATATAGATGAGGCTTATTTGAGGCTTAAAACTAGAAATAGCTAAACCAAAAAGATTAATAGATTAAAGAAAGTAGAAAATGCCTACAATTCAACAGTTAGTAAGACAAGGACGTAAAAAACAGACAGAGAAAAGTAAGTCTCCGTCATTGGAATCATGTCCTCAAAGACGTGGTGTTTGTACAAGGGTTTATACTACAACCCCAAAGAAACCAAACTCGGCAATGAGAAAAGTTGCACGTGTGCGTTTGACCAATTCTAAGGAAGTAAATGCTTACATTCCAGGAGAAGGTCACAACCTACAAGAGCACTCAATTGTTCTTGTGCGTGGTGGAAGAGTAAAAGACTTGCCAGGTGTTCGTTATCACGTAGTGCGTGGTACATTGGATACTGCTGGTGTAGCAGACCGTGCTCAGCGTCGTTCTAAATATGGAACAAAGCGCCCAAAAGCATCAAAAAAATAATTGCACCTTTATAAAGAGGTCAAAACAAAAAAATTAAAAACAATCGATGTTGAGATTTTTGGTATAAGCTACTTTTAGGGTTGAGTAAATGATTCGGAGGAATCGTTGAAGACAAATTAACGGCAACCAAACCAACATAAAACATTTTGAAGAAATGAGAAAAGCTAAACCTAAAAAAAGGCAGGTGCTTCCAGATCCTGTTTTTGGAGACGTAAGGGTAACTAAGTTTGTTAACCATCTTATGTATGATGGTAAAAAATCTCTGTCATATGATATTTTTTACTCCGCGTTGGAAATAGTAAAGGCAAAATTGCCTAATGAAGAAAAGTCGGCTCTCGAGATTTGGAAAGCTGCTTTAGATAATATTACACCACAAGTAGAAGTTAAATCGCGTCGAGTAGGTGGAGCTACATTTCAAGTCCCAACCGAAATTCGTCACGATAGAAAAGAGTCTGTTTCGATGAAAAACCTTATCTCTTTTGCGCGCAAAAGAGGAGGAAAATCAATGGCTGATAAATTAGCTGGAGAAATAGTTGACGCTTTTAATAGTCAAGGTGGTGCTTTCAGAAGAAAAGAAGATACGCATCGTATGGCCGAAGCCAACCGAGCATTTGCACACTTTAGATTTTAAAGATTAGGTAAAAAAGATGAAAAAAGGTTTAAGTAATAATTTAGTATACACGCGTAATCTTGGGATAATGGCTCATATTGATGCTGGTAAAACTACCACATCAGAGCGCATATTGTACTATACGGGTTTAACACATAAAATTGGAGAGACCCATGATGGCACAGCCACTATGGACTGGATGGAGCAAGAGCAAGAAAGAGGTATTACAATTACTTCTGCAGCAACAACTACAAGCTGGGAATATCTTGACGATACATACAAAATAAATTTAATTGACACCCCCGGGCACGTTGACTTTACTGTTGAAGTGGAGCGCTCGTTGCGTGTACTTGATGGTGCTATTGCAACATTTTGTGCAGTGGGAGGGGTAGAGCCACAGTCTGAAACAGTGTGGCGTCAGGCAGATAAATATAAAGTGCCACGTATTGGATACATCAACAAGATGGACCGCTCTGGTGCAAACTTCTTTGATGTTGTAGGACAGATTGAATCTGTTTTAAAAGTAAAGGCTTGTCCTTTGCAAATACCTATTGGAGCAGAAGAGAGTTTTGTAGGTGTGGTAGATCTTATCACAATGAAAGCACTTATATGGCACGATGAAACTATGGGTGCTGATTATCATATCGAAGACATTCCTGCAGATTTGCTTGAAGAAGCCAAAGAGTGGCGCGAGAAAATGCTTGAAGCTGCAGCAGAATGTGATGATAATTTTATGGAGAAGTTTTTTGATAATCCAGAATCTATTACAAATGAGGAGTTGATTGCGGCAATACGTAAAGGAACTCTTGCAATGGAAATTAATCCAATAATGTGTGGTTCGTCATTTAAAAACAAAGGTGTTCAAGTTCTTTTCGATGCTGTATGTGCATATTTGCCAAGCCCACTGGATGCTGAAGCTGTTGAAGGTGTAGATCCTAACGATTCAACCAAAGTGTTGTATCGCAAGCCCGATCCCGAGGAGCCAATGAGTGCACTAGCTTTTAAGATTGCAACCGACCCATATGTTGGTCGCTTGTGCTTCTTTAGAGTTTATTCTGGTGTTCTTCCAGCTGGATCGTATGTATATAACCCACGATCGGGTAAAAAAGAGAGAATTTCTCGTATATTTCAAATGCACTCTAATAAGCAAAATCCAAAAGAATTTATTGGATGTGGTGATATAGGTGCAGGTGTTGGATTTAAAGATATTCGTACTGGTGATACACTATGTGACGAAAATAATCCAATTATATTGGAGTCGATGGATTTTCCAGCCCCAGTTATTGGAATTGCTGTTGAACCTAAAACTCAAAAAGATTTAGATAAACTTTCAGCCGGACTAGCCAAGCTTGCCGAAGAAGACCCAACATTTACAGTTAAAACCGACGATGATACAGGTCAAACTATAATTTCAGGTATGGGTGAACTTCACTTAGAGGTTATTATCGACCGTCTCAGACGCGAGTTTAAAGTAGAAGCAAATCAAGGTCGTCCGCAAGTTACATATAAGGAGGCTATTTCAAAACCTGTTGAGCTTCGCGAAACTTATAAGAAACAAACTGGTGGACGTGGTAAGTTTGCCGATATGATTGTTCGCATAGAGCCTGCTGACAAAGAATTTGAAGGACATTTACAGTTTATAGACCAAGTAAAAGGTGGAAATATTCCAAGAGAATACATACCATCTATACAAAAAGGTTTTGAACGCGCTATGAAAACTGGTGTGTTGGCTGGATATGAAATCGATAAGATGAAGGTAACTGTATTGGATGGTTCGTACCACCCAGTAGACTCTGATCAGCTTTCTTTTGAGGTTTGTGCAATTCAAGCATTCAGAAGTGCTGCAGAAAAAGCAGGACCAGTACTTATGGAGCCTATTATGAATGTTGAAGTAGTAACTCCTGAAGAAAATATGGGAGATATAATCTCTGACTTAAATAAACGTCGAGGACAGATTGAAGGCATGGAGTCGAACCGTTCTGGTGCGCGCATTGTAAAAGCAATGGTGCCACTTGCAGAAATGTTTGGATATGTTACTTCTTTACGCACTATCGCATCGGGTCGTGCAACTTCGACAATGACTTTCTCTCACTTTGAGGTGGTTTCTGCTTCTATTGCTAAAGATGTTTTAGCAGAAGTTTCGGGACGTGTAGATTTGATTAAATAATATAAAAATTTTATGAGCCAAAAAATCAGAATTAAACTGAAATCTTACGATTATAGCTTGGTTGACAAATCAGCAGAGAAAATCGTAAAGACTGTAAAAGCAACGGGTGCAGTTGTAAGTGGTCCAATTCCACTACCTACTCACAAAAGAATTTTCACAGTGAATCGTTCAACATTTGTAAACAAGAAGTCGCGCGAACAATTTCAATTGTCGTCATTTAAGCGCCTCATCGATATTTACAGTTCTACAGCCAAAACTGTAGACGCACTTATGAAGCTAGAGTTGCCAAGTGGTGTTGAAGTAGAAATTAAAGTATAAACTCGTTTGTTGCAGCAAGCAATATGTAAAACACATAGTGGTTTTATAAGAGTTTTTTAGATACAATTATTAATAACTATGCTTCTATAAAATATAGAAGTAAAAACAAAAACAGAGAAATGCCAGGATTAATTGGAAAGAAAATCGGAATGACATCCGTTTTCAGTGCCGATGGGAAAAATATTCCATGCACTGTTATTGAAGTAGGTCCTTGCGTTGTTACTCAAATTAAAACAGCTGAGACTGATGGATACGACTCCATTCAGGTAGGTTTTGAGGAGAAGAAAGAAAAACATTCTACTCAACCCGAACTTGGTCATTTTAAAAAATCAGGAGTAGCACCGATGAGACACTTGGCCGAGTTCAAAGGTTTTGGAGATCAATTTAAATTGGGAGAAGAAATTACGGTTGACATCTTTAGTGATACAATGTTTGTCGACGTAGTGGGAGTTTCTAAAGGTAAAGGTTTCCAGGGTATTGTAAAGCGCCACAAATTTAGAGGTATGACTGGTTCGCATGGTGAGAAACACCAAATGAGACATGGAGGCTCTATTGGAGCAGCTTCTTATCCAGCCAAAGTGTTTAAAGGAACTAAAATGGGAGGACAAATGGGTAATGAACGAGTAACCGTTCAGAATCTACAAGTTGTTAAAGTGATTCCAGAACATAATCTTTTATTGCTGAAAGGTTCTGTACCTGGAGGAAAAGGTTCAATATTACATATAGAAAAATAAAAATGGAATTAAATATACATAACATAAAAGGCGAAATAACAGATAGAAAGGTTACGCTAAATGATTCCATTTTTGGAATAGAACCCAACGAACATGTTATTTGGTTAGATGTAAAACATTACAGAGCCAACCAACGCCAAGGGACGCACAAAACAAAGCAGCGTAACGAAATAAAAGGTAGTACACGCAAAATTATCCGTCAAAAGGGTAGTGGAGGTGCACGTAGAGGTGATATTAAATCTCCATTGTTAGTAGGTGGTGGTCGCGCATTTGGTCCAAAACCAAAAGACTATGGATTTAAATTAAACAAAAAAGAGAAAGCTTTGGCTCGCAAATCAGCTTTTTCTATTAAAGCTAAAAACGATGCTATTCTTGTAATTGAAGATTTCGAATTGGAAACTCCAAAAACAAAAAGCATGGTAGAAATGGCTAATAACTTGAAGCTTGCAAATAAAAAGTTGCTTTTGGTTTTATCAAACCAGAATAAAAACGTATATTTGTCAGCCCGAAATTTAAATAATGTAGAAATTATAACGGCTTCTGATTTAAACACATACAAAATATTGGATTGCGCGAGTTTAGTACTCACGGAGTCTTCTATTGCCGCTATTAATGAAACATTCAAAGTAGGAGGAGAAGGATAATGGGAATTATTATTAAGCCAATTTTTACAGAAAAGCAAACCGAAATGACCGACAAGTTCGAGAATCGTTACGGGTTTATTGTTGTGCCAAGTGCAAACAAGGTTGAGATAAAGAAAGCAATAGAAGAGTTGTACGATGTTCATGTAGAGCGCGTTAACACTATGAGATATAGCGGTAAAATTCAAAGAAGATACACCAAATCGGGTGTAGTTCAAGGAAGAACACCGTCTTTCAAGAAAGCTATTGTGACCCTTAGAGAAGGAGAGTCAATTGATTTATACAGTAATATATAATATATAATGGCAATACGTAAATTTAAGCCCTCAACGCCGGGGCAGAGACATAAAATTATCGGTTCATTTGGCAATATCACTACCAATGTACCGGAGAAATCTCTTGTTGTAGGTAAAGGTGCATCTGGAGGACGTAATAGTCGTGGTAAAATGACTGTTCGTTATCTAGGTGGTGGTCATAAAAGACGCTACAGAATTATCGATTTCAAGAGAAGAAAAGATGGAATTCCTGCTGTTGTTAAAACAATAGAGTATGATCCAAATCGTTCTGCTAGAATTGCTTTGCTATTCTATGCCGACGGAGCAAAAGCATATATGCTAGCGCCCAATGGATTAAAAGTAGGAGACACAGTGATGTCAGGAGCTGATGCAGCACCTGAAGTGGGAAATGCATTGCCCTTGTCTAAAATACCTGTTGGTACGGTAATTCATAATATTGAGTTGCGTCCAGGTCAAGGAGCAAAAATGGTGCGTTCTGCAGGTTCTTTTGCACAGCTTACATCGCGTGAAGGTTCTTATGCCATCATCAAGATGCCTTCGGGAGAAATTCGTAAAATACTTGCTTCATGTAAAGCAACTATCGGCAGTGTAGGTAACTCGGACCATATTTTAGAGAGATCAGGAAAAGCCGGTCGTTCAAGATGGCTGGGTCGTCGTCCTCATAACCGTGGGGTTACAAAAAACCCAGTGGATCACCCAATGGGTGGTGGAGAAGGACGTGCATCTGGAGGTCATCCAAGATCACCAAGTGGCTTGTATTCTAAAGGATTGAAAACAAGAGCTCCTAAAAAACACTCTTCGAAGTACATTGTAGAACGAAGAAAAAAGAAATAATCTGATTAATTATAAGAATTATGAGTAGATCATTAAAAAAAGGTCCGTTTATCGACGTTAAATTAGATAAGAAGATTTCTGCTATGAATGAAAGCGGTAAGAAAACCGTTATTAAAACATGGTCAAGATCTTCTATGATTTCTCCAGATTTTGTTGGTCACACCATAGCTGTACATAATGGAAATAAATTTATTCCAGTATATATAACTGAAAATATGGTTGGACATAAACTTGGTGAATTTTCTGCAACTCGCACATATCGTGGACACGCTGGAGCGAGAAAGAGATAAAACGGAGCACATATTAAAATATAAAGAAAGTTAAAGACATGAGTGCTAGAAAAAGAATATCAGCCGAAAAGAGAAAAGAAGCTCGTAAAGAGGTATCTTTGGCTATTTTAAGAAATGTTCCTACATCACCTCGAAAAATGCGTTACGTAGTTGACCTAGTTCGTGGAATGGAAGTGTTTAAAGCATTAGGTGTATTGAAATACTCTAATAAGGAAGCTGCTGCAAGAGTTGAAAAACTATTGTTATCTGCAATTTCCAATTGGGAACAAAAAAATGAACGTAAAGCCGAAACAGGAGAATTATATATAAAAACTATATCGGTGGATGGAGGCTCGATGCTAAAGAGGCTTCGTCCAGCACCACAAGGACGGGGACACAGAATTAGAAAGCGTTCCAATCACGTTACATTGGTGGTAGATACAATAAATTCAGAAAAAAATAATTAAGCCAATGGGACAAAAAATAAATCCGATATCAAATCGTTTAGGCATCATTAGAGGTTGGGATTCCAACTGGTATGGTGGTAGTGACTATGGTGACACATTGCTTGAAGATAGCAAGTTGAGAAAGTACATAAACGCTCGACTAGCTAAAGCAAGTGTATCTAGAATTATTATTGAAAGAACATTGAAGCTTGTTACTATCACTATTTGTACTGCTCGCCCCGGAATGATTATCGGGAAAGGCGGAGCAGAAGTTGATAAGCTGAAAGAAGAACTTAAAAAAATAACAGACAGAGAGATTCAGATCAATATTTTTGAAATAAAGAAAGCTGAACTTGATGCTGTACTTGTAGCTAATAATGTAGCACGTCAAATTGAAGGTAATATTGCCTATCGTCGTGCTGTTAAAATGGCAATTGCTTCTACTATGAGAATGGGAGCTGAAGGTATTAAAATTCAAGTATCTGGTCGTTTGAACGGTGCCGAGATGGCTCGTTCTGAGATGTATAAAGAAGGAAGAACTCCTTTGCATACATTCCGTGCAGATATAGATTATGCCTTGGCAGAAGCACATACAAAAGTTGGACTTATTGGAGTAAAGGTTTGGATTTGTCGTGGAGAAATCTATGGTAAAGTTGATTTAGCTCCATCTTTTGCATCACAAAAAGATACTCGTGGCCGTAGAGGTGGACGCAGAAGTGATGATAGAAGAGGACAACGTAGAAGCAGAAGATAATAAAATATAAAGCTTTAGATTAAATAAAATGTTACAACCGAAGAAAACAAAATTCAGAAGACAGCAGAAAGGTCGCATGAAAGGAAATGCTCAGCGAGGCAACCAGTTGGCTTTTGGTTCATTTGGAATAAAATCATTGCAATCTAAATGGATTACCGGTTCTCAGCTAGAGGCAGCGCGTGTTGCTGTTACTCGCTATATGGAGCGTCAGGGACAAGTTTGGGTTCGTGTTTTTCCAGATAAACCAATTACTAAAAAACCAGCAGAGGTTCGTATGGGTAAGGGAAAAGGTGCACCTGAAGGATTTGTTGCGCCAGTAACACCCGGAAGAATTCTATTTGAAATTGAGGGTGTGTCTTTAGAAGTAGCTAGAGAAGCATTGCGCTTGGCTGCCCAAAAACTACCCGTAACTACTTCATTTGTAGTTAGGAGGGATTATAGCGAAACTCGTAATCAAAAATAAGAAATGAAGTTACAAGAAATAAGAGAATTATCTGACAAGGATTTAAAAGAGATGTTAGATGCTGAGAAACTGTCGTTAAATCAATTGGTTATTAGTCATAGCATTACTCCACTTGATAATCCGATCATCTTAAAAGATAAAAGAAAAGGTATTGCACGTATCAATACAGAAATTCGTGCAAGAGAAATCAACAAAGCATAAACCAATAATGGAAACGAGAAATTTAAGAAAAGAGAGAGTGGGGGTCGTTTTCAGTAATAAGATGGACAAGTCTATCACAGTTGCTGTAAAATGGAAAGAAAAACACCCTATATACGGGAAGTTCGTTAGTAAAACGAAAAAATTTCACGCTCACGATGAAAAAAATGACTGTAACATTGGTGATACAGTTAGAATAATGGAAACTCGTCCTTTGAGTAAAACAAAGAGATGGAGATTGGTAGAAATTTTAGAAAGAGCTAAATAACATGATACAACAAGAATCAAGAATAGCTGTTACTGATAACAGCGGAGCAAAAGAAGCATTGTGTATTCGTGTATTAGGTGGAACTAGAAGACGTTATGCCTCAGTGGGTGACGTTATTGTGGTTTCTATTAAACATGTTATACCCTCAAGTGAAGTAAAAAAAGGCGCAATAACAAAAGCAATAGTCGTTCGCACTAAAAAAGAAATTCGTCGTAATGATGGTTCTTATATACGTTTCGATGATAACGCATGTGTTTTATTAAACACCGCTGGAGAATTACGTGGAAGTCGTATTTTTGGCCCAGTTCCTAGAGAGCTGCGTTCAACAAATATGAAAATTGTTTCATTAGCGCCTGAAGTGCTTTAATCATTTAAACAACGAAATATATAATGAGTAAATTACATATAAAGAAAGGCGATACTGTTTACGTAAATTCCGGCGAGGACAAAGGTAGAACAGGTAGAGTTTTGCAGGTTCTTGTAACTGAAAATCGTGCAATTGTAGAAGGTATCAATATGATATCTAAACACTCGAAACCGAATGCGCAGAATCCTCAAGGAGGAATTGAGAAAAAGGAGGCTTCTATACATATTTCTAACCTAAATTTGGTTGATCCTAAAACTGGTAAACCAACGCGTATAGGTAGAAAATTAGATAGCAGTGGAAAATTAGTACGATACGCTAAAAAATCAGGGGAGGAAATTAAATGAGCACAGTAATAAATTTAAAAGAAGACTATATAAATAGAATAGTTCCTGCTCTGGTTGAAGAGTTTTCATATACGTCAGTTATGCAAGCTCCTAAATTGACTAAAATTTCTATTAATCAGGGTCTAGGAATCGCAATTGCAGATAAGAAAATACTTGATGTTGCAGTTGAAGAACTTTCTGCAATAACAGGTCAAAAGGCAGTAATTACATATTCTAAAAAGGATATATCAAACTTCAAGTTGAGAAAAAAGATGCCTATAGGTGTACGTGTTACATTGCGTAATGATAAAATGTATGAGTTTCTTGAGAGATTAGTACGCGTTGCATTACCACGAACACGTGATTTTAGAGGCATCAATGCTAAACTTGATGGAAGAGGAAATTATACATTAGGTATTCAAGAGCAAATTATTTTCCCAGAAATTAATATTGATAAAATCAGTAAAGTTTTAGGGATGAATATTACTTTTGTAACATCAGCTGAAACTGATGAAGAAGGATATGCTCTATTAAGAGAATTTGGATTACCTTTTAAAACAGATAAAAACACAAAGTAAATGGCAAAAGAATCAATGAAAGCACGCGAGGTGAAAAGAGCAAAACTTATAGCCCGCTATGCTGAAAAAAGAGCTCGGTTAAAAGCTGCAGGTGACTATGATGCACTTCAAGCTTTACCAAAAAACGCATCTCCTGTGCGCGCTCATAATCGTTGCAAAATAACTGGACGTCCAAGAGGATACATGCGCCAGTTTGGTCTTTCTCGTATACAATTTAGAGAAATGGCGTCGCAAGGATTAATTCCAGGAGTAAAAAAAGCAAGCTGGTAACCCAGCATAAATTGCACTATATTATTAAATATTGTCTCGGTAGTCGAGATCAATTTAAACTAAAATAAACATGACAGATCCAATAGCAGATTATTTGACGCGTATAAGGAATGGAATTCAAGCCGGTCATCGCGTAGTTGACATTCCAGCTTCAAATTTAAAGAAAGATATTACAAAAATACTCTTTGAAAAAGGATACATACTTAATTATAAGTTTGTAGATGAGGGTCCACAAGGTATTATTAAAATTGCCTTGAAGTACGATCCTGTTACTAAAGTAAATGCAATAAAGAAGTTGAAAAGAATTTCAACTCCTGGTTTGCGTCAATATGTTGGTTATAAAGATATGCCACGCGTTTTAAACGGGTTGGGTATAGCAGTCGTATCTACTTCTCATGGTGTGATAACAGATAAAGAAGCCAGAAAAGAAAAAGTGGGTGGTGAAGTTATATGTTACATTTATTAAAATAGAATAGATATGTCAAGAATAGGAAAATTACCAATAACATTACCTTCATCAGTAAAAGTGGATATCGACAACAACAACTTAGTTACTGTAAAAGGTGCAAAGGGCGAGTTGCAACAGCAAATTCACCCAGAAATGGTGCTAACTGTTGAAGATGGAGTTTTATCAATAGAGAGACCCTCAGAATCTAAAGAACATAAATCATTGCATGGTCTGTATAGATCTTTGATGAATAATATGATAATAGGGGTGACAGAAGGTTTTCGTAAAGAGTTAGAATTAGTGGGTGTTGGTTTTAGAGTAGCCAATACTGGTCAGCTTCTAGAGCTGTCTTTAGGTTTTTCGCATCCAATTTTCTTACAGTTGCCAGATGAGATAACTGTAGAGACTAAAATGGAGAGAAACAAAAGCCCTCTTATTATTTTGGAATCTTGCGATAAACAACTACTTGGTCAAGTTTGTGCTAAGATACGTTCGTTTAGAGCTCCCGAACCATACAAAGGAAAAGGTGTACGTTTTGTTGGCGAGCATGTTCGTCGCAAATCGGGTAAAACAGCAGCAAGTGAATAATATTACGTAAACTATAATTAGTATGTCAAATAAGTTAGAAAAAAGAATAAAAATAAAAAAGCGTATTCGCGGAAAAATTGAGGGTACAAAAGAGTGCCCTAGATTAACTGTTTACCGCAGCAATAAGCAAATATACGCTCAAATAATTGATGATATATCTGGTGAAACATTGGTTTCTGCTTCTTCTTTGAAAATAGAAGACAAACTTCCTAAAAAGGAAATTGCAGCTAAAGTTGGTGAGTTAATCGCACAAAATGCTTTGGAAGCTGGTATAGAAACTATAGCATTCGATAGGAATGGTTATTTGTATCATGGACGTGTAAAAGAGTTGGCAAATGCAGCTCGTAAAGCAGGACTTAAATTTTAAAATCATGGCAAGAGTGAAAAATAAAGTAAATACTACCAACGACATTGAGTTGAAGGACAGGTTAGTAGCCATTAATAGAACTACTAAAGTAACCAAAGGTGGACGCACATTTACATTTGCAGCCATGGTTGTTGTAGGAAACGAAGATGGTATTGTAGGTTGGGGTTTAGGTAAAGCAGGCGAGGTAACAACAGCTATTGCTAAAGGCGTAGAGGCTGCTAAAAAGAACCTTGTTAATGTACCAGTTCACAAAGGAACAATTCCACACGAGCAAATAACTCGCTTTAGTGGAGCTGAAGTTTTCATAAAGCCCGCAGTAGAAGGTACTGGTGTTAAAGCAGGTGGTGCGATGCGTGCTGTGCTTGAGAGTGCAGGTATTACTGACGTTTTGGCAAAGTCTAAAGGGTCGTCAAATCCTCACAACCTTGTGAAAGCAACAATTGCAGCTCTTATGGAGCTTAGAGATCCTATCACAATATCTCGCACAAGAGGTGTTAGTTTAGATAAAGTTTTTAACGGATAATTGAAAGGAAGATATCAATATGGCTAAAATCAGAATTAAACAGACAAGAAGCAGAATTGGTTCTCCTATAGATCAGAAGAGAACGTTAGATGCTTTGGGTCTACGCAAAACAAATAGAATTGTTGAACACGATGATACTCCAACAATAAGAGGAATGATTACTAAAGTTCAACATTTAGTAACTATAGTAGAATAAGAAACAAGATAAAAATACATTAGAAATGAATTTATCGAATTTAAGACCAGCAAAAGGGTCTACAAAAACCCGTAAGAGAATTGGTCGCGGTGAGGGCTCTGGTTATGGAGGAACTTCTACCAGAGGTCACAAAGGAGCACAATCACGATCGGGATATTCAAGAAAAGCAGGTTTCGAAGGTGGGCAAATGCCTCTATACCGTCGAGTACCAAAATTTGGATTCACGCCTTTGAAGAAGACTGAATACAAAGTAATTAATCTTGATAAGTTGCAAGAATTAGCAGACAAAGATATTACTGTTATAGACACTGAAGTTCTTATGAAATCAGGTCTAATGTCTCCAAAGCATTTGATAAAAATACTTGGAAATGGTACTTTAACCGCTAAATTAGAAGTAAAAGCTCATGCTTTTTCTAAAACAGCAGAAGAAGCTATTAAAAACGCAGGTGGAACAGCTATAAAAATCCAATAAAATGAGATTTGTTAAAACAATTGAGAATATTTGGAAAATTGAAGATCTGCGAAACAGACTCATAACAACCCTTTTCTTTATTGCCATCTATCGTTTTGGTTCGTTCGTTGTTCTGCCAGGTGTAGATCCTGTGCAGCTACAACTATTACAATCAAACGCTAGCTCTGGTTTATTAGGATTGTTAGATATGTTTTCAGGAGGAGCTTTTGCCAATGCTTCAATTTTTGCATTAGGTATTATGCCCTATATTTCTGCATCTATTGTGATGCAGTTGTTAGGTGTAGCTCTTCCATACTTTCAGAAACTTCAAAGAGAAGGTGAAAGTGGTAGAACTAAGATGAACCAATACACTCGTTACTTAACAGTAGCAATTTTATTGGTACAGGGGCCAGCATATATTTATGGAGCTCTTGGAAATGCAGTGCCCGGAGGCTTTTGGGATTGGGTCTTACCCACTACCATTATCTTGGCATCAGGAAGTATGTTTGTATTATGGTTAGGTGAGCGAATTACCGATAAAGGTATTGGAAATGGTATTTCTTTTATTATCTTAATAGGTATTATAGCTAGACTACCAGTTGCCCTAATAGGTGAGTTTGTTTCAAGATTGAAAGACTCTGGTGGTGGACTAATTGTATTTATGCTTGAAATAGTGTTCTTATTATTTATTATCGCAGCTGCAATAATGTTGGTGCAAGGAGCTAGAAAAGTTCCTGTACAATATGCAAAGCGCGTTGTAGGTAATAGACAGTATGGTGGAGTGCGTCAGTATATTCCACTTAAAGTGAATGCAGCTAACGTAATGCCAATTATTTTTGCGCAAGCAATTATGTTTATACCTATTACATTGGCTAATTTTACTGCAAGAGAGGGTGGTGGATTTTTATCTTCATTGATGGATCATACTAGTTTTTGGTATAATTTCATTTTTGCATTGATGATTATTGCATTTACGTATTTCTATACAGCAATAACAATTAATCCAACTCAAATGGCAGAAGACCTCAAACGTAATAATGGTTTTATTCCAGGCATTAAACCAGGAAAAAGAACTGCAGAGTATATCGACACTATCATGTCGCGCATCACCTTGCCAGGATCTATTTTTCTAGCTATTGTGGCTATATTGCCAGCTTTTGCTAGTTTCTTTGGTGTAAGTGGTCAGTTTGCACAGTTCTTTGGTGGTACTTCTCTATTAATTCTTGTGGGTGTTGTATTAGACACACTGCAGCAAATAGAAAGTCACTTGCTAATGCGTCATTACGACGGGCTATTGAAGTCGGGTAAAATTAAGGGTAGAACAGGTTCTATCGCAGCATACTAATAGACTATTTAAAAAACGATGAGAAAGTAATATGATCTATCTTAAAACAGACGAAGAAATTGAGTTAATGCGCGAAAGTAATCGCTTGGTAGGTATGACACATGGAGAATTATCCAAACATATCCGCCCTGGCATTACTACATTAGAACTTGATAAAATAGCGGATGAGTTTATTAGAGATCATGGAGCTGTTCCTTCTTTTTTAGGCTACGGAGGCTTTCCAAATTCTATTTGTACTTCTGTAAACGAACATGTAGTACATGGAATACCTAACAATATACCCTTGAAAGAGGGTGATATTGTTTCAATAGATATTGGGACAGTTAAAAATGAATATAATGGTGATTCTGCTTATACATATTGCGTTGGCGAAGTATCCGACGAAATTAAAAAGCTACTGAGGGTAACTCGCGAATCACTTTATATTGGTATTGAGCAAGCCAAAGAGGGTAACAGAATTGGAGATATCGGAAATGCTATACAAACTTATTGCGAAAAACTTGGTTATACAGTAGTAAGGGAGTTGGTAGGACATGGTATAGGGCGTAAAATGCATGAAGCTCCAGAGGTACCAAATTATGGTAGACGTGGAACTGGTCCGTTAATTAAAAATGGAATGTGTATTGCAATCGAACCAATGATAAATATGGGAAGTAAAAATGTTGTCTTTGAAAGTGACGGTTGGACTGTTAGAACAAAAGATCGAAAACCATCAGCTCACTTCGAACACACGATTGCTGTTCGTAATGGAAAGGCAGACATTTTATCAACTTTTGAATTCATAAAAGATAATCTTTAAACATCGTAATTTATAATGGCTAAACAACCAGCAATAGAACAAGACGGAGTAATTTTAGAGGCGTTATCAAACGCAATGTTCCGTGTAGAATTAGAAAATGGACATGAAATAACAGCTCATATTTCAGGAAAAATGCGAATGCATTATATTCGCATATTGCCTGGAGATAGAGTGAGAGTAGAGATGTCACCTTATGATCTCTCTAAAGGAAGAATATCATTCAGATACAAATAAATAACAGATATGAAAGTAAGAGCATCCTTAAAAAAACGTACAGCTGACTGTCAAATTGTAAAAAGGAAAGGTCGTTTGTACATAATAAACAAGAAAAATCCAAGGTTTAAACAACGCCAAGGATAATATTATTATTTTTGTAACAACAAACAGATAAATATATGGCTATAAGAATTGTAGGTGTCGATCTACCACAAAATAAGAGAGGCGAAGTTGCCTTGACTTATATTTTTGGTATCGGCCGCAGCGCATCCAATAAGATTTTAGAGAAGGCTGAAGTTGATAGAAATATCAAAGTAAAAGATTGGACAGATGATCAAGCAGCTCGTGTTCGTGAAATAATTACAAACGAATACAAAGTAGAGGGAGATTTGCGATCGGAAGTACAACTAGATATTAAACGATTGATGGACATTGGTTGTTACCGTGGCATCAGACATCGTACTGGTTTACCTGTAAGAGGGCAAAGTACAAAAAACAATGCTCGTACACGTAAAGGGAGAAAGAAAACAGTTGCAAATAAAAAAACAGCTACTAAATAATAAAGTGATTAACTAATATGGCAAAGAGAACTGTCGCAGCAAAGAGAAGAAAAGTGAAAGTTAGTCCGATAGGACAAGCCCACATACATTCGTCATTCAACAATATTATTGTTTCATTGACTAATGAGGATGGTCAGGTAATAAGCTGGTCATCAGCAGGTAAGATGGGTTTTAGAAGTTCTAAAAAGAACACACCATATGCAGCTCAAATGGTTGCATCTGATTGCGCTAAAACTGCATTCGATTTAGGTCTACGTAAAGTAAAAGTTTATGTTAAAGGACCCGGTAACGGTCGTGAATCAGCAATTAGAACTATTCACGGTGCAGGTATTGAAGTTATGGAGATTGTAGATGTTACACCATTACCACATAATGGATGTCGTCCTCCAAAGAAAAGAAGAGTATAATCAAAATTTAAGTTTCATTTAATATCGAAATTTGAACTGTGATTTTAGATTACTTGATCACTTCTCAGTAATCGCGGCTGCACAGTTTAGGATTCAGAAAAAGAATAATTGTAATAATGGCAAGATATATTGGTCCAAAATCAAGAATAGCACGCAAATTTGGCGAAGCTATTTTCGGTCCTGATAAAGTTCTTTCTAAAAAGAACTACCCACCAGGACAACATGGGAATACACGTAGAAGAAAAACCTCGGAGTATGGTACACAGCTACGTGAAAAACAGCGCGCAAAATACACATATGGTGTATTAGAAAAACAATTCCGAATTACATTTGATAAAGCCGCCCGCAGTACAGGGATTACTGGTGAAGTGTTACTTCAGCTATTAGAGTCTAGATTAGACAACGTAGTATTTAGATTAGGTATTGCTCCAACACGCGCAGCTGCTCGTCAGTTGGTAACACACCGTCACATTGTTGTTGATGGTAAAACATTGGATATACCTTCTTACAGCGTAAAAGCAGGTCAAATAGTTGGCGTAAGAGAAAAGTCTAAATCACTTGAAGTTGTGAGCAACTCGCTTGAAGGCTTCAATCATAGCAAATATCCTTGGCTTGAGTGGGATGCAAGAACTCTTAGTGGTAAATTATTACATTGGCCAGAGAGAACTGATATCCCAGAAAATATAAAAGAACAACTAATAGTAGAATTATATTCTAAATAAAGATTTAATGGCAATTTTAGCATTTCAAAAACCCGATAAAGTTATAATGTTGCAGGATGATGCATTCTACGGAAAATTTGAGTTTCGTCCGTTAGAACCTGGCTATGGTGTTACTATAGGCAATGCATTGCGTCGCATTTTGCTTTCTTCGTTAGAAGGATTTGCAATTACTTCCCTGAAGATTGAAGGAGTTGATCATGAATTTGCAACTCTTCCAGGCGTTCTAGAAGATGTGACAAATATCATCCTTAACTTAAAGCAAGTGCGCTTTAAGCAAATTGTAGATGAAATAGATAACGAGAAAGTAAGTATTAAATTCTCTGGTTCAGAAGAATTCAAAGCTGGAGATATAGGACGTTTAATGACCGGATTTGAAGTGCTGAATCCTGATTTGGTAATATGCCATTTAGAGAAAAAAGCTGAAATCCGTATGGAGCTTACTGTCAATAAAGGCAGGGGTTACGTGTCGGCTGAAGAGAACAGAGAGATGTTGCTCGAAGAAGATGTACAGCTACTTACAATCGATTCAATTTTTACACCTATAAGAAATGTTAGGTACGATGTTGAGAATTATCGTATTGAGCAAAAAACAGATTATGAAAAACTTAATCTGGAAATCATTACAGATGGTTCGATTCATCCTAAAGATGCATTGAAAGAGGCTGCAAAAATACTGATTCATCACTTTATGCTTTTTTCTGACGATAAGATTATGCTCGAAACTATTGATGCAGATAATATAGAGGAGTTCGACGAAGAACTACTTCATATGCGTCAACTTCTCAAGCGTAAATTATCCGATCTCAATCTTTCAGTGAGAGCTCTTAACTGTTTAAAAGCTGCTAATGTAGAATCGTTAGGAGAACTAGTGGAGCATAATAGAAATGACTTATTGAAGTTTAGAAACTTTGGTAAGAAATCTCTTGCTGAACTTGAAGAATTACTTGAAGGATTGAATCTAACCTTCGGTATGGATATTTCCAAATATAAATTAGATAAAGAATAAAATAAGAAATGAGACATAATAAAAAGATAAATCACTTAGGGCGTACATCATCTCATCGCAAAGCTATGCTTTCAAATATGGCTACGTCATTGATTATGCATAAGCGCATTTTTACTACTGTTCCAAAAGCTAAAGCTTTGAAGAAGGTAGTTGAGCCTGTTATTACACGATCTAAAGAAGATACAACTCATTCTAGAAGAATTGCTTTCAAAACACTACAAGATAAACATGCTGTAACAGAATTGTTTCAAAATGTATCTCAAAAAGTGGGAGATCGTCCAGGTGGTTATACACGTATAGTGAGAACTGGACATCGTTTGGGAGACAATGCTTCAATGTGCTTCATTGAGCTAGTTGATTACAATGAAAATATGCTACAAGATACTTCTGCTCCAAAGAAAACCAGAAGACGTCGTACACGTAGAAAATCAACTTCTCCAGCTGCTGCTTCAACACCTAAAACGGTACAAGCAGAAAAGACAGAAAACATCGAAGCTATATCTTCAAAAGAAGTTGAAAATGATGAGCCTAAAACTGATAAGGAATAAAGATAATATCATCTTTAACTATAGAGATATAAAAAACGTTGCAAATCTGATTTGCAACGTTTTTTTGTTTCAACTAGTTTGGATGAAACCCCTATTAACTAGAAGTTGATGCTTTATTTATTCTCTTATTCTAACTCATTTTGTTATTCATCCCATACTAGATAGGCTGAAACTAACCAGTGGTTTAGTTTGTCACCTTCTATCTCTTTCGATTCGGGTATGCTAATAGTTAGCACATGCTTTCCAGGCTCTATATCCCTTAAAGGTATCACAGCTGGTGGCACATTGCTTCCAGGGCACCAATTGGAGCGTGAAAGGTCGGACGAAGCTATGGGCTCTTCTACTTCTTTTTCTGCTCTGCCTTCTTGTCCTATATAAGCAACAGTTCTTTTACTAAGCCACACGCCTGTTGATGGATTAAATCTTCTAAATGAAGCACAATCTGTTCGCCAAGGAGTAAAACTGTAAACTTCCTCTCCATTAATACTTAAAATATTTTCCTGTGGACGAAACTCATCACCACCCGAATGGCCTCCGTGTCCTGTTGTTATATATTTCAATCTTATATTTTTAGCCTCTTTGGGTATTGCGAATTCTACATCTACATCTCTGCGAGCAAAAATATCTGGATGCTTTTGTCCTATATAGTAAACAGTGTTGATAAGTGGTTCCACATGCTTATCGGTTTTAGTATCACAAGGTAAACTACTTTCATTGTAAGTTATATCTAAATCTACCATGTATCCATCTTTAGTCCAGGTATCGATGAAAACTCCAACATACACTTCATCTTCAAATAATGGCAGCAAGTCAGAAATATCCTCTTCCCACACAACATTCTCTGCCCATCCATCAATATACACAGGCTTTCTCTTGCTTGATAGCTCATTGTCGTCAGCACTATAATGCCCAACTCCAAAAGGTGTCATAAAGCGCATTATCTCTACTGTTGGTTTATATCCTATCCCTTGCACAATGCCAGTTAAGTTTTCATGCAGCGTAGAATCTACTATTGGATATTTTTCGCCCCGTGCAATGTCTAGCATGTTTAGCTCAGAATCATTAGGGATAATAAAACATGATCCACTTTTGTCCCATGGATCACCATTTGAAACCAATGCTATTTTTGCTGTCAACTGTGTGTTTCTATTAAAATGTGGCAGCTTTACTTTTGTCAATGCAATCCTTCCATTGCCAATGTAGATAATACTATCATTGTCATTCAATCCATCAGGATGTGTAGAAGGGTCAAAATTTATTGCTGTTTTAGAGAAAACACTCCTTGTGTTTGTCTTATTCTGTTGAGCATTTAAAATATGCGCTATGCTCAAAGCTATGAAAAGTATGAATGTCGTTTTATTAGTCATAATAATATTCAATATAGAGTAGCTTGTAAATAACTGTTCGAATGTAATGAAAACCGACTGATATTTATTCTTTTATCAACTATTTTCAGTGGTTCTTTGTTACAAAAGTAAATAAAATAGTTTATATTTGTGTAAGTATCGACTATAAGAAAAGAATAGTACATCTAAGTTTTAGATAAGCATAGTGTATATTACAGTTTTTACAATCCTCTTCTTTTGAGATAGAGTAACCATTTCAAATTTTATAATCATGCGCATAAAAGAAATCCTTCAAGTAATAGAAACATTAGCTCCACTACCACTTCAAGAAGTGTATGATAATAGTGGAATACAAGTAGGCGACCCCAATAGAGAAGCTACTGGTGCCCTTTTTTGTATCGATGTTACCGAAGAGGTGATAGATGAAGCTATATCGTTGAAATGCAACCTTATTATTGCTCATCATCCCATTGCATTCAAGCCATTTAAATCTTTAACTGGCAAGAACTATGTCGAACGTTGCATGATTAAAGCCATAAAAAACGATATTACTCTATATGCAGCACACACCAATCTTGATAATGCAGATGGAGGCGTAAACTTTAAATTGGCTACTATACTGGGCTTGGAAGATGTTAGAATCTTAACTCCTAAAAGCAACTCCCTGCTTAAATTTGTTACAACAGTGCCAGATAGTCATGCAGAAATTGTTCGCAATGCTATTTTCAACGCTGGAGCAGGTAATATTGGTGAATATGACAGCTGTAGCTACAACTTAGAGGGCAAAGGCACATTTAGAGCTAAAGAAGGAGCCAATCCTCATGTTGGTGAGATAGGAGAATTGCATTTCGAATCGGAGGTGCGAATAGAGACAGTAGTTCCAGCAATGAAGAAAAATGAAGTTGTTCGTGCTCTTATAGCTGTTCATCCATACGAAGAGCCCGTTTACGATTTATATCCAATTGCCAACGATTGGGCACAACATGGCACAGGTGTTGTTGGTGTATTGCCAGAATCTATGTCAGAGCAAGACTTCCTCTACATGCTCAAAGATACATTTAATCTACATCATGTAAGTCATTCACACTTTAGAGGAAAAGAAATCCGTGAGGTGGCGTTGTGTGGAGGAAGCGGTGCTTTTTTAATAGGTCAAGCTATTGATTATGGAGCAGATGTTTTTGTAACAGGCGAGGCAAAATACAACGATTATTACGATGTAGAAGATAAGCTACTGCTTGCAGTAATAGGGCATTACGAGTCTGAAATATGCACAAAAGAGATATTTTATGATGCTATATCAAAAAAATATCCTAACTTTGTAATGCATTTATCGGCATTCGACACTAATCCGGTAAACTATTTGTAAACATAAGCGGTCGACATATAGATCCCGCTTCTTGCAAATGATGTAGTAGGCAATAATAGAGTAGAATTATAGAACTCACATTTATTGGTTACTGCATTTTTTTGTCTTTAATAAAAAAATAAATATTGATATATTATGGCTGCAAAAAAAAGTACTAAAAAAGAACAAACGGTAGAGGAAAGATTACGCACTTTGTATAAACTGCAAATGTATCTTTCAGAGATTGATTCGATTAAAACACTACGTGGTGAATTACCTTTAGAAGTAGCCGACCTCGATGACGAAATCGCAGGTTTGGGTACACGCATAAGCAAGTTTGAATTAGACGCTAAAGAAGTTGCCTCTAATATCACCGAACAAAAAATAAAGATTGAAACCAGTAAGGCTAAAATCGAAAGATATAACACTCAGCTCGAAAATGTGCGAAACAATAAAGAGTTCGATCACTTGACTAAAGAGGTAGAGTATGAAACTCTTGAAATTGAATTGGCTGAAAAGCGTATGCGCGAATTTGGTGAAAAGCAAAAGCAAATTGCTGCACAAATTGCAGAAGCCAACGATGTGTTGAAGGAAAAGAAACTTGATTTAGAACACAAACAAAAAGAACTTGACGATATTGTTTCTGAAACAAAAGCCAAAGAAGAGAAGATAAGAGACAAAGCCAAAAAGGTTGAAGCCTCTATCGAACCTCGCTTGGTTACCGCTTTTAGACGTATTCGTAAAAGTGCTCGCAATGGTCTTGGAGTTGTTCCAATTCAGCGTGGTGCTTGTGGAGGATGTTTCAATAAAATACCACCACAAAGACAGATGGATATCAAAATGGGTAAAAAGATTATTGTATGCGAATATTGTGGTAGAATTATGATCGACCCTGAAATTGCAGGAATAAAAGAGTAGTTTATCCACTTTTTTCAAAGTAGATACACCTATTAAATATAAAAGGATGCTCCATAATTTGGCGCATCCTTTTTCTGTATAATGAGCTATAGCCTCTTCAATTCATAGATTCATAATATCTTCTTGTGAGAATTAAATCATAAAGTTTCATATTTAAATAAACCTTTTACTTTTAACTCACCCCTTGCTCTTGCATCAATAAATTTAGAGCTTCATCAAACGATCCTGCAGCTATAATCTTTTGCGAATTCACAAAAAATATCTCATCAGCATTTTCAATAGTATTGAGGCGATGAGCAATGATAACTTTAGTTGTTGATTTTGGCAGATTAGTAAGAATTTGATCTAGCTTTTGTTCAGTTACTGTGTCTATATTAGCAGTAGCCTCATCCAGAATTAGCAATTCAGGTTTGCGCAATATAGCTCTCATAAAAGCAATAATCTGCTTTTGCCCCAAACTAATACTATCTCCGCCCATTATAATAAATGTATCCAATCCTTGATCAAATGATTTGAGCAAGCTTAGAAGTTGTGCATCTTCTAGTGCCTTTTCAAGCTCCTCATTGGTAAGTGCTCCACACTCTTTGTTACCGTAGAGTATATTCTCGCGCACAGTACCAGTAAAGAGTATTGGATCTTGAAGTATAAACCCAATTTTAGATGCTCTTTCGCAAGCTGTATACGATTTAATGTCTTTCCCATCTATTAATACAGCGCCCTTTGTTACATCATATAGTCTGCTAATTAATGATGCTGTTGTTGTTTTACCTCCACCAGTTGGACCCACAAAAGCATACGTTTTTCCTCTCTGTAGTTCAAAAGATACATTCTTCAACACCTTTTCTCCATTTGGATAAGCAAAAGACACATCCTTAAAATGTATAAACGAGTTGCTTTTAATTTCCTTAGAGCCCTCTATAACAGGAAGATTGCTTTTTAGTGAAAGCAGTTGCGATATTCTATCCCACGCAGCAAGTGTTAGTTGAAAATTAGCCCAAAGCCTTGCTATTTGACGCAGTGGATTGTAGAAATTAGAAACATAGGCTATAAAACTTATGAGCAATCCAATAGAAAAGCGCCCTTGTGTAATGAGCCATATTCCAAGTGTTAGAACTATAAGTTGGCCAATATTAGAAGCAAAAGTATAGATAGGGCTCAATAAACTATTGGCTACACCTGCATAGATCGACTTTTTGTAATTCTCTCTGTTAGCATTTTCAAGGTGTTTACGGAAATAGTCACGTCTGTCAAATGCCACAATCACTTTAAAGTTAGCAAGGCTTTCTTGTATCTCTGCAGATAGATTACCTATACTTTTAAGAGTTGCTTTGTTCTTCCTTCTAATCCATGGAGATATAGCAATTGTAAAAACCAACAGTATGACAGTGGGAGAGAGTGTTGCCAAGCCAAGAGGCAAGTTTATTAACAAAAGGAACAACCCCGCACCAGTCATCATGATAATATTTCTTATAAATTGCATTAGTGAATGAGAGAAAAATTCACTTAGCATATCTGTGTCATTGTTAATGCGCGATATAAGGTCGCCAGCTTTGTTTTGATTAAAAAAATCGAGCGGAAGCTCTTGCAGTTTTTCAAAGACATCATTGCGGAGGCGAAACAGCAATCGTTGTCCTATTCCTCCCATCATGCGTATTTGTATGTAGTTGAGTAAATATGCTGCAATGTATATTATAAGCAGTATGCCTGCAAAGATAAGCACACCTTCGTAGTTCTTTGTTTGCACATGTGTATCTATCGTATATCCAAGTAGATACGGGCCCAATAGACTCAATCCTACATTTAATGCAATAGCCACAAACGCAATGGTAAGCTTACGCTGCTCAGAGCTAACAATCTCCATTAGTTTGCGTAGCGACGATACAACACCACGTTTCTTCTTTGTCTTCTTTATATATGTATTCAGATTATAGTTCATATTGCTCTGTGCTTTGTTGCGATTTGTATATCTGAATATATTCTGGGGAGCTTTTCATTAGCTCATTATGTTTACCCGTTGCTATTATCTCCCCACTCATCAATAGTAATATCTGGTCGAAATCTATTACAGGCTCTATCTTTTGTGTAATGGAAATAAGTGTAAGATTGGGGTAGTTCTTTTGAATGTTAGCAAGAATTTTGTCTTCGGTTTTCTGATCTACTCTAGCTGTAAAGTCGTCTAACAAGAGTATTCTCGGATTTAATGTAAGTGCTCTTGCCAGCATTATTCTCTGTTTCTGTCCACCCGATAGGCTGCTGCCACGTTCCGAAACAATGGTTTCTAACTTGTTGGGGAGCGACTCGATAAAATTTGATAGCTCAGCTGTCTCAACTGCTTTGTGCAACGCTTCATCTGTAACCGAATTACTGAAAGCGATATTTTTTCTTAAACTTAAATTGAAAATCACACTATCTTGAAACACCAATGCTACATCTTTGTAGAATGTTTTGCTTGTATACTTGTCAATTGGTACTCCATCCACCTCTACTGTCCCCGAATCGGTTGAAATAAGATTGGTAAGCAAATATAGCAGTTGACTCTTACCAGCCGCTGTAGGTCCAATAATGGCAGTTTTGCTACCAGCTTTCACTCTAAACGAAACATCTTTAAGAACAGGTTTCTCCTCATAGGTAAGCGTTACATCTTTTAGCTCAATATTCCCTTCAATATCACTCTCTATTGTCCCTGTCTCACGCGGTGGGGGTGTCGACAAAACAGCTTGAATCCTATCATTCGAAGCCATAGCCGATGCTATAACATTACTCATAAATCCTATCGTCATTACAGGGAATACAAGCATAACCACATAGCTATTGAAAGCAGCAAAGTTGCCAATAGTAAGAGTATCCATCACTACAAAGTGTCCGCCTAGTGCAAGAATTACAACTACAGCAAGATTCGATACAAACATAATGCTTGGCACAAGTATCGAAAATAACCGCACAATCGACAGCCCCAGATTACGAGATTCCATGTTTTTTTCAAGAAACTTTTGGTTTTCAGGTTGTTGCGAGTTCAGAACCCTTATCAATGCAGAACCCAATATACTTTCGTTGATAACTTTATTAAGAGCATCAATTACTTTGCGGCTCTTTTTAAAAATAACCCTTGCTTTCCTAAATATAGTAAAAAAGGCAAAGCCTATTATAGGAACTATACCAAGCACTGCAAGCGCCAACTTCCAATTTATCATTAACATCAACACCGTAACCCCAATTATGATAAATAGAGATGAAATAATTGCAACAAATGCTTGTGCCACAAAAGTTTTCACAGAGTTCATATCAGAGGTAAGGTTTGTCAACAGCTTCGATGGGTTAGACTCTTGAATAAATGAAAAACTTTGAATCGATAATTTATCTATAATTTTATTACGCAAATCGCGAGCAACTCTCTCAGCCGTGTATGTTTGCAACACTCCTTGAAGCAAAGTCATAATAAAAATTGCACTAGCTGCAACCAGAAATTGTATTACAACTTTACGTGTATCAAAACTATTAGCTGTGAAAGCATCAATAGCCGAAGCAATAATTTTAGGAATAGCCAAGTTGATGCTACTTGCTGCCATTGCCAATAACACTAGCATTGCTACAAATCCTTTGTAAGGAGCAAGTATACCAAACAACTTGGCTCTATCTTCGTCTGTTTGCTTCAGTTTTGTATCTCTCTTATTCATTCGTTTATCAAAGTAATTCTATCTGTTAAACACTTTTCTAAATAGTATGTTTATAAATAAAGCGAACAGATAACAAGAGCGAAGACTTCTCTTCGCTCTTGCTCTTTTTATCTAACTCTCGCTCTTCACGAGTCTTCCTTAAAACTTAAATGTAAATCCACCCATCACATTAACTCCCTGTGCTGGATAACCATACCACATATCATATGTTTGGTTAAAAATATTGTTGGCTTTTAAGTTTATTGTAAACATCTTGTTCACATTGTATAGTGCACCTGCACTTAAATTGTTTATATCGTCCAACTCCTGGTTTATACCTTTTGCAATGCTCCATCTTTCGTTGGCAAAGTAGTAACCCAGCATTACTTTCAGTTTATTTGTAGCAGAGAATGTAGCGTCAATGTCCACTTCAAATCCTGGTTTGTTCCAAGCCTTTAGTTCGCTCGGCTCTGCGTCCAATCCTTTTACTTTACTCACCGAGTAGAAGTTCTTTTTTACCTCCACAGCAACCTCTAGTGGCGACCATATATTACTATGTACTCTAGCACCAATGTGCGAATGGGTTAAATCGCCCAGTAATGGAATCAAGAATTCTTGATATTGAGGTTGAGACTGCAACACCAAGAAGTGCTCATCTTTAGTTTTCTTGTATCCCCCAAACACATCTATTCTAAAACCATTTAAAGCTCCAATTTTAGCTCCACCATCTATTGCAAAGGGCGTGTGCGAGTGTTTTACTATCGTGTTTGGAAGCAAATAACGCGACTCTCTGTACATATCCAAGTAAGTGTTTTTGCCAACACCCCCCGTAGCATTCAAGTAGAGTGAAGAATTTTCTGATACCATTGTTGAAAATGATACATTTGGAGAGATATAAAATTTATTTTCGTCATCAAACACAAAGTCTAAATTTGCTCCCACTCTCATCTTCCAATTAAAACCCTCTAAATGTATATACGGATTAGCATCCACCATTATAAAGTTCGATATCTTCTCATCTTCACCTAGTGTTTTTATCTCATCATAAAACACCCCTGTGAACTCACCCTTTATCCCAACCAAATTGTCACCACCAATAAACGATTTGTTTAAATCAAGTTTTGCATCCACCTGGTTGCCCCCAAAGCTCTCATCTGCAATGGTTCTGCCATATTTAGTGGAAAAATAATTGTAACTAAAAGTTCCACTATAATTGATGGGTTGTGGCTGTGTGTTATGCAACGATGCCTTTAAGTTAAACAGGCTCAAAATTTGGTTGTTGTCATCCAGCATTCTAGTTTCACCAAAGTTGTTACCAAAATAGTTAAACTGGGAGTGTAGAAAAGAACCATAGATATCAAACTCCGAAGCCTCAAAGATATGTTTAAAGTTGAGCCTAGCAAAGTTGTCCATATACTTCATCTTTATCTTGTTGGGAGTTACATCCTGGTTGTAATCTATATTTCCATTACTAGAGTTGTGAAGAAACATAAAGTTCACCTTGTTGGTCTCGCTGTCAAGAAATTTAATACCCACTGCACCATCTATATTTGCATAGTTGCCAGCATTTAGTTTCACATAACCCCTTTGTAAAGTGTAAGGTATGTCAGTCATTATGCTACCAGGTCTAGGCAGTGCTATTTCAAAGGGTGGTGTGGCGCGAGTTGTCCACATGGCATAATCTGTGTTAGCTTTTGTCACCTGCGGTTCGCGCACTACAGGCAAGCTGTTTATCTTGTTTGCATCTTGCAAAGTAGGATTAAACTCACGCTGCAGCTCCAATTGTCTTGTCAACACAGTATCTTGTAGCGCTTGAGCATGCAACCCGAAGGTTGGAATCAATCCTATAATCAGTGCGAAAATATTTTTCTTCATATTCTATTCTTGTTTGTTTTTTTTCTTGAATGTATCTGGTTTATGTCCAATCGTGGTTATCTACTCTCTATTGAGTCTCTCCTCAATCATCTGCTGAATGTCCAGTTCTCCGCCTTTATAATTGGCTTGCAAGCTCTCTATATATTGACGTGCTTGAAACTTATCATCTTTTGCGTAGTACGTATCCGACAGTACTATCAATGCACGTGCCAACCAATATTGGTGAGGCGTAGTTTTTTGCATAAACTCTTTCACTTGTGCCTCTGCTTTATCATACGATTTCCAACTGTAATAAGCCTGTGCCATCAAAAACTGAGCTTCTGCCCCATATACACTTCTAGTATCATTTGCAATTATAGCATAATCGCTCATCGCTTTATCCATTTCTCTCACCTGCTGATAAGCTTTACCACGTAGATAGTGAGCTTCCGTAATAGTCTCTGGAGATAGATTTTTGTTTTCCAATAATCGATCTACTGCTCGCGTCACTTCATGATAGTTGTCTAGTTTTGTATTAGCCCTTGCTATACCCATCTGAGCAGCTTGTTTGTGAGCCAACGATTGTGCTGCATTGCTCAATCGAGCAAAGTAAGCCAATGCCTCTTGATAGTTACCTCTGTTATATTCAGATTGAGCTACATATACCAATGCATTTTCTAAAAACTTACCATTGTTAGCATCTATCACCTGTTTGAAGTGCGATATTGCTTTCGCACCTTCACTGTTCTCATCGGCTATCACACCCAAATAGTAGTGTGCATCGCTTGCATAAACTCCATTAGGATAGCTTTGCAAATACCTGTTGAGCGAGTTCTCAGCTTCCCTTTTCGTTCCTCGCATATATAAGCTCTCTGCTGCCATGTAGGTAAGCGAGTCTTGTCGTAATGGAGTAATGCGCATTCCACCTGGCAGTGAGTTAACATACCTCACATAAGTATCAATATCGTTCATATCCTTATATACCGTCTCTAGCGCTTGCAGAGCCGATCGTGCATCCTCCGAACCAGGAAAGTTGTTTATTACCGTTTTGTACGATGCTACAGCTTGATCATAACGACTAGCATTGTAATGCAATTGTCCCAATTGCACACCACCTTGTCTTGCAAGTGGACTTTGCGGAAACTCTTTCACCAATATGTTGAGCACATTCACAGCATCATTTTCTCTGTTTAGCATAACCAATGCACGACTTTTCTCAAAAAGCGCATCGTCATAGTAATGCGAGTTTGGGTAAGCTCGCATCAACTCATCCAAAGCACTTATCTTTCCTTGATAGTTACGCTGCAATCCCATCACAAAAGCTCGTTGATAGGCAGCATAGTCTGCACTAGCAGGGTTCAGGTTAGATGCAGCACTATAGTAACGCTCTGCATCGGCAAAGTTTCTGCTAAAATAGTAAGTGTCGCCTATTCTATTATGTGCATCTGCATACTCTGGTGCATCTTTGTTACTTTGTGCTGCCACATAGTTCTGAAAAGCAGTACGTGCTGCAGAATATTGATTTTGCTTAAATCGAGAATAACCTAAATTGTAAAATCCAAGTGCATAGTTTTCATCAGCCTTCGATGCCTCTTTTGTAAATGTTTCGAAGTCTGCCGCTGCTGCAGAAAAGTTATTGATTCTATATTTCGACTCCCCTCGCCAAAAGTATGCACTAGTACGTGCTTTATTATCATAATTGCCCATCATTATCGACTTGTCGAAAAAATCGATTGCTTCACTAGTATTACCATTCACAAACTGCTGTGTGCCTAGTTGAAACAACACCATCTGCTTGGCTTCCAATATACGACGAGCAGGTTTGTCAATTCTATTTATAGCTGCCAATGCCGCATTGTAGTCTTTTGTAGTAAGAAATGTTTCAGCCAAAATATCATTTACCTGATTCGAATACTGCGAATTGGGATATTCACGCAAGAAATTTTCAAACAGTGTAATTGATTCACTAAAAACCGAGAAATTGGTTTGATGTGTCAGCAATGCATAGTTAAACATAGCCGTCTCGCGTGCCTCTGCATCAAAGTTGCTGCGCGATGCTGTGGCAAAAGACATCTGAGCCTTTGGCTTATCATTCATCTTCAAATAGGTTTGTCCTAAATATAGATGAGCATTTTGCGCCAACGCATCATTCTCACTTGTAGCGTATTGAAACATTTTCACCGCATCGGTCAGGTTATTTGCCTCCAAATAAGAGAGCCCCAAGAAATAGGCATCTCCACGTAGCGGCTCAGCCACTCTCTGCTGATATCTTTCGTAATAGGGTATTGCGTTCGACACACTACCCAATCTATAACTACTATTACCCAATATGCGATACATCTCTGCTGCATGTTCGCTTGTAGGATATCTGTTTACAAACGCATTAGATAGGCGTATAGCCTCCTCTAAATCTTCTTTCAGAAAAGTAGATTGAGCTGTGTAAAAAGCCACCTCTTCCGCATATTCAGGGTTGTTGGCTACTCTTCTAAAACGACTAAGCGCAGTATTGTAATTTCCCTTAGTATACTCTGTATATCCATAGTAGAAATCACCAGCATCCCTATATCTATCACTGTTTATCGATAACAATCCAAACAAACGAGCAGCCTTATCTTTATTTCCTCCTTGCAGATCTGCATAAGCCAGTCTAAAGCTATAGTCCTCCTGTTCCTCCAGGCTCAAATAATCTAAGTTGGCTTGGTTGAACCAAAAAACAGCCTTATCCCACTCTTTTTCATCAAAGTGGTACGAGCCTATTAAAAATTTCATCTGATTGTGGTGCACAGTTTCAGGATATTTGTTCAAAAACTCCTTCATTGTATTGCCACTATTAGGGCTATTTTGATAGAAAGCCGAAGCTGCCATCAAATATTCTGCCTCTTCTATCTGCTTGGCATTGCTTGCCAGTTCGTTATACTTATTCAGTAAATCATAAGCACCTGTATAGTTTTTTTCGTGAAACATCTGTTTCCCTTCATCAAACAACTTTTGGTGCATCTCTTTAGTAGTTGCTCTTTGCGCAGTTGCAATCGAAAACAATCCAATTACACTTAACAACAAAATAATTTTTTTCATATAGCTAAACTTTGTAATTTTTCTACTCCCTCTTTTATTGATTTCAGACCAAAGTCCATTGGATTCAATTCTTGCTTTGGTATAAAAAACAGCTCCAACACATCGTCCTGTGCTTTCATATTGCTAAAGTCATCTATTTGGCACCTAAAAAACATATCCATAGTGTGAACCACAAATCCCGAATACTCATAAAGATTAGGAATCGAGAAAAGGAAGTCTACAGCGTCCACCTCTAGGCGTGTCTCTTCAAGTATCTCGCGTATCACTGTCTCCTCTATAGTTTCGTGCAACGAGGCAAAGCCACCTGGCAGGTCCAATGTACCCTTTGCTGGGTCGTGTGCTCTGCGAGATACAAGCACTTCGTTTTTCGAGTTTTCAATCACAGCAACCACTGCCGCTGCAGCATTAAAATAATAGATAAAACCGCAATTGGCACACTTCTTCGATTCATCATTATTAATATTAAATTCTTTTGCACCACATTTTGGGCAATACTTGAAAAGAGATAAAGGATGGTTCATAATATATTAAATTGTTTTTTGTTTCAAATAACCTACTGCTCTGTCACCACGGCAAAGTAGAGCAATATAATAGTTTTTTCATTTTAGCAACGAATATACAAAAAATCATCCCAATCTTATATTGAAAACTCAATAATAAAATTGGGATGAGTTAAATCAAGTGTAATTTAGTACCTAGTTTTCAGAGCTATTTTACCCAACTCTTTCAGTTCATCTTGTTCAGTAAAGATAGTACGCCCTTTTTTAGAAATCACTTCCCAAGCTATTTTGCTGGTTATATCGTCAATAGCACCTGGAGTTGATGGGTCGTCCACCATTTCAAAACTATTGTTATCATTCATCACAACGGGCTGTCTATAATTCTGATGTACCACCAAAAGATCGCCCCTACCACTCACTGCAGCACGATATATATCTTGCAAGTCGGTTAAAACATTTCCTTTCGAAACAGCTTTCTTTACCTCTTCAATTGCTTCACTTCTTCTTTCCGATTGCAATTTTTCAATCAACTTCCATGTCTCTTTCACAATGTAGTGAGGCGTGTTTTTATTAGAGTTGATAGTCACATAACCGTGATATAGATTGGGCATGTCAGCCACTTGCATCAGTTTATAATAATTGGCTTCTGTTGTAACTACAACACACTTCAAGTCAGTCTCTTTGTGCATTCTCACCAACGATTTATCAATTTCATTAAAGAAATTACGAGTCAAATCGTCTACATACTTTGCATCACCTAGCTTTTCGGGATATAGTGTTGCTGGAATGTTTTCGGTAAAGGGGAAATCGTCATTCTTCACTTCTTGTATAATCGAATCGTTAACCGCTTCATACAAAGTTACCTTATTTTGCGACAACACCATAATCAAATAGGGTTCACTTCGGTTGTATGCTTTTATAAGAGGACGAATGGCAAACTGAGTTGAAATATTCACCCTGTTTCTCGAAGCCACCCATGGAGACTTTACAATCTCTTGTGTATCATTTGACAAGAAAATATGCAAACTATCCAAATTTGCGCTTATATCTATTTCATCCCTCACAGTTTTAATTTTGTTCAACAAACTTTCTACTGTACTTTTATCATACTCCTTCGATACTCTATCGTGCGCCTCTTTCAACAGGTTTTTCAACAATATCTTGTCTTGATCAGTCTTTGGACGTGTACGATGTGTATTCATAGAGATTGATACACACGGATTGTTTTTTTCCGCACCTAATTGTTGTAATGTTTCTTTTAATGCCATAGTTTATTTATTTTAAGTGTTCCTTTTCATTTTTCTGTGCATAGTTGCACACTAAAACACAATTAGTATAAGAAAGTGTCTATTGTATAAACAACTGTTCCCCTATAATGTTTGTAGATAAGAAAGATGAAAAACTATCTTTTTCTAAGTCGTCCCCATATAACCATGGCTGCACTTATAATTACAATGTCTTTAATAATATATTGCCCTCCAATTTTGGTACATAAATAGAGCCATTAGTTACAATAAAAAAGAGGCGCATCAGTTGCACCTCTTTTTGTAAATCTATCTTCTTATATATATATGTATACTTTATTACTTTATCGAAACCTGAACAATGCTTGTAGGAGGCTTCTCTCTATTGCGTTTCTCCATCGCCTCTACCACATTATCTGCAAGAGCGTCAAAAGCCATTCCAGTTATACTATCAGTATCTAGTGCAACGGGTTTTCCCTCGTCTCCACCTTCACGTATACTCTGCACCAATGGAATCTGACCCAAAAGCTCAAAACCTTTCTCTTCAGCCAAGTTTTTACAACCATCTTTTCCAAAGATGTAGTATTTATTCTCTGGCAGCTCGGCAGGTGTAAACCAAGCCATATTTTCTACCAAACCAAGAATGGGTACATTCACTTTGTCGGCTTCAAACATACTAATGCCTTTAACAGCATCTGCTAGCGCCACTTCTTGCGGTGTACTCACAATTATTGCACCACCTATAGCAAGCGTCTGTACAAGTGTAAGATGAATATCACTTGTACCCGGTGGAAAATCAATAAGGAAATAATCAAGTTCACCCCAATCAGCGTCACCTATCAACTGTTTCAATGCATTGCTAGCCATTGCTCCACGCCATACTACAGCATCTTCCTTATTTACAAAGAAACCAATGGATAGCATTTTAATACCATATTTTACAATAGGAGATATAAGGTCGCGGCCATCTTTTTTCTCCAATATTGGTCTTTCACCTTCTGCTGAAAGCATTTTAGGTATCGACGGACCAAAAATATCAGCATCAAGCAAACCCACCTTATAGCCCTTTTGAGCCAATGCAATTGCAAGGTTTGTAGTTACAGTACTTTTACCAACCCCACCTTTACCCGATGCAACAGCAATAATGTTTTTCACCTTTGGTAGTAGCTGCGAAACAACTGGGCGTGGTGCTTGTTTCGATTTTACCGATATATTGCCTTTTATTTCTATGTTCTCGTCAGCATGTGTCAAGATAGCTTGTTCGCACATTTTTACAACCGATTTTATAAACGGATCGTTGGGACGTTCGGTAATAAGTGAGAATGTCACCTTCATACCATCAATTTTCATGTCATCTTCCACCATGCCTGCCGATACAATATCTCTGCCAGTGCCAGGGTAGCGTACATGTTTTAGTGCGTCTAAAATTAGACTTGGATATATAGCCATATTATTGTTAGTTTATCAATTCATCTGTTTTGCCACTCTTCGATAAAGAGAAAAGCCGTATAGCTGAATTTATTGTTATATATATAATAGTATCGTCTTATTATTAGACGACCTCTTATTTATAATGGTTGCAATTTAGCAATTATTTTAGAGACTCATAAGCTTTTATGTCTATTTAATTCTAGATCTAGAAAAACTACGATACTCATCGTGTTCTATTTCCACATCGGGTTCAATCCACTCTTTTTTCTTGCCAGGAGCAAATTTCAGATATTTAATGCTTATTCCCCTCTTTAGCCACTGTTTCTCGTAGAATGTTTGTATTGCTAGCACTTTATTCTCAATACCCGATTGGTATAGGTTATCGGTATCAAAAAGCACTTCAAGCCCATTTTCTTTTATCATCGCTTTTGTATAGGTATATAAAAAGTTACTATCTGTTTTCAGATGAATTACCCCATCCTCCTTCAATATATTGCTATATTCTTTCATAAACCTACACGATGTGAGTCGCCTATTCACCCGTTTCATTTGTGGGTCGGGAAAAGTAATCCAAATTTCCGACACCTCATTAGCTTCAAAAAAACTGTTTATCATAGTAATGTGCGTTCTCACAAAAGCCACATTCTCCAATTTGTTCTTTAGAGCATCAGTAGCGCCAGTCCACATGCGCGCACCTTTCACATCTATTCCCACAAAGTTTTTGTTAGGATAATAGCGAGCCAACCCTACCGTATACTCACCTTTTCCACACCCCAATTCAAGTATAATAGGATTGTTGTTTTTAAAATACTTTTCTCCCCATTTCCCTTTCAGCGGGAAGGGACTTTTCTGTAATTCATTAAATGTATATTGAAATACATTCTTATAAGCTGCCATTTCGGCAAACTTTGTCATCTTATTCTTTGTCATAACCCATTTTAAAATGTTGACAAAGTTACACAAATTGTGTAAGCTCACAATTCAAGTGTATCCATTTTGACAATCATTTACCAGAAAGCGTCACACTACACAATTTTTTACTCTTTCTTATTGCATTTCTCTTCTACTTTCAAATTGCAACCTCCTGCCGCTAACTTTCATTATGAAAGATGCAAAATGCGGCAGTTTTATTGCTTTTTGCATCTTTGTGTAACTATATCTAACATATTGATTATTATAAATCTATAGAACATAAATAAAACTGACAAAACCTATTAGAAATAACAGAAAAAGTTGATATTTATTTATGCAAGTTTCAATTTAATAGCTACCTTTGTTTGAGTACAGAAACATATAAAACCTTTTTATAGTATGAATGTAAAAGACATAATGGCTCAATTAGCCGAAAGACATCCTGGCGAACCAGAGTTTCATCAGGCAGTAAAAGAAGTTCTAGTATCTATCGAAGATGTTTACAACGAGCATCCCGAGTATGAAAAAGCAGCTATCGTTGAAAGAATTATAGAACCAGATCGTATTTTCACTTTCCGTGTTCCATGGGTTGATGATAACGGTCAGACTCACGTTAACATTGGTTACCGTGTACAGTTTAATGGTGCTATTGGACCATACAAAGGTGGTATCCGTTTCCATCCTTCAGTAAATCTATCAACATTAAAATTTTTAGGTTTCGAGCAAACATTTAAAAATGCCCTTACTACTCTTCCAATGGGTGGTGGTAAAGGTGGTTCAGACTTCTCACCAAGAGGACGTTCTGACCAAGAGATTATGCGTTTCTGCCAAGCATTTGTAACTGAGCTTTGGAGAGATTTAGGTCCCGACACAGATGTTCCTGCTGGTGATATTGGTGTAGGTGCACGCGAAGTTGGCTATATGTACGGAATGTACAAAAAATTGGCACGCGAGCATACAGGTGCTTTCACAGGTAAAGGTCGTTCATTTGGTGGTTCACGACTACGTCCAGAAGCTACCGGTTTTGGCGCACTTTATTTTGTAGAAAATATGTGTGCAACACACAATATTGAGTTGAAAGGCAAAACAGTAGCAGTTTCAGGTTTTGGAAACGTTGCATGGGGTGCTGTTACAAAAGCAACCGAGCTAGGTGCAAAAGTTGTAGCAATATCAGGTCCCGACGGATATATATATGACGAAGACGGTGTAAACACACCAGAAAAGATAGAGTATATGACAGTATTGCGCAACTCTGGTAATGATGTTGTAGCACCATATGCCGAGAAATTCCCAAATGCTAAGTTCTTCGCAGGTAAAAAACCATGGGAGTGCAAAGTAGATATAGCATTGCCTTGCGCTATCCAAAACGAATTGAATTTAGAAGATGCTAAACAACTAAAAGAAAACGGTGTAACACTTGTAGCTGAAGTTTCCAATATGGGATGTACAGCCGAAGCTGTTGATTTCTTCTTAGAAAACAAAATGTTGTTTGCTCCAGGTAAAGCAGTTAATGCTGGTGGTGTAGCTTGTTCAGGTCTTGAAATGACACAAAATGCTATGCACTTATCATGGACAAACGAAGAAGTTGACAAATGGTTGCATCAAATCATGAACGATATACATACACAATGTATCGATCACGGTAAAGATGGCGACTATAACAACTACGTAAAAGGTGCAAACATTGCAGGCTTCATGAAAGTGGCTGAAGCTATGATGGCACAAGGTGTAGTATAAAGAATACATCTGTATACACTGAAAAATCACACAACAAGAAATCGCATAGGAGATTAAGTTCTGCTATGCGATTTTTATATTTAAAGCTCTAGCAGTGCAAGTTATTGACTTGTTCTCACATAGTTTAGAAGTTCAGGGGGTGCAAAGTTGGGAGGTCTTTGCCAACAAAGATTACTGTATGTCTCGTGAGCATACTCACAAACCGATTAAATAGATTGATGGATAATGATGTTGAAACAGGGGTGTTAAATGCAAGAGATCTGTGTATTTGTGATAAGGTCAACTTTTAGTCTCTCTTTTATCACTTCCTACACATTAATACATATCGAAAACACAACTCCAATAAGAAATGCAGAAAGCGCAGTTTTTCTTAAATAAGGGTCAAGATCTTTGCCCTCCCTCTTTACTATCTGGGTAAGTAATACAAATTGCAGCACATATACAACTATATATGCAAATCGATAGAGTGGAGTAGAAGCATACAAAAAACTGTAGATTAAAAAGCAAGCATACATTGCAAACATCATCACACCATGATATACTTTAGCATTTGCCAATCCCATCATCACAGCTATGGTATGTTTGCCCGACAAAGCATCGTTCTCTATATCGCGCATATTATTCACATTCATTATCATAGTGCTCAGCAGCCCCATTCCCATGCTAGGAAAAATAGATCTAAAGTCAACCATTTGCGTTTGCAAATAGTACGTGCCTAGCACAGCAATTGGTCCAAAGAATAGAAAAGCAAAGAAATCGCCCCAGCCTCTGTATCCATAAGGTTTGCTCCCCAATGTGTAAAACAGTGCAGCAAGCAGCGATAACAGCCCCAAAGCTAAAAATAACACTAGCACCATCCACCCCATAGTTCTATATAAACGCAATAGCAGTACCAGCCCCGACATTACCGTTATCAATATCGTAATACCAATGCCCTTTTTCATTTGATGAGGCAATATTATACCACTTTGCACACTCCTTGTGGGTCCAACACGTCCACCCGTTTGGTCAGTACCTTTCAGATAATCGCCAAGATCGTTGGCAAGGTTCGACAGTAGTTGCAAAAGCAATGCAGTAGATAGTGTGAGTAGGGCAGTAGTCAAATCAAACCTATCGACATGAAGCGCCAATCCACTACCCAATATTACAGCACCAGCCGCCAAAAAAAGCGTGCGAGGGCGGAAAGCAGCTATCCATGCTGCAATCACTTTTCTATTGCCATTTGTGATGCTCATTTTGTTTGGGTATTAATAAATTCGTTACTTTTTTTCAATAAAATAGTTGATGCACTATCGATTACTAGTAAAAGTATATCACACACACAACACTAACTATAGCTTTGTAGAAGCAACCTATTATTGGCTGTGCTTAATAAAAAAAATGACAAATACATGCCTCTCCTTTTGCAAGAGCAACACAATATTTGTCATTATTTGTTATTTGTTTTTTTAGTATGCCCTAGCAAACACAACCCTTTGTGCCGAAGGCTTACCAGTTACCATACATTTGCCAGGAGTTTTATCACCCTCTAGCGGAATACAACGAATAGTAGCCTTTGTCTCATTTTTGATAAGCTCCTCCGTCTCAGCGCTGCCATCCCAGTGGCACATCAAGAAACCACCCTTTTCAATCTCCACCTTAAACTCCTCGTAGCTATCCACATTACGTGTTACCGATGCACGATAATCTAATGCCTTTTGGTAGATATTCTTTTGCATCTCCTCCAATAGCACTTTTATATGCTCTTCAATTCCCTCTTGTGGAAGCGTCTCCTTTGTCAACGTGTCGCGGCGAGCTATCTCTATAGTACCATTCTCCATATCGCGTGCACCAATTGCCAAACGCACCGGCACACCCTTCAACTCATATTCAGAGAATTTCCAACCAGGTTTCTTATTATCCGAGTTGTCATATTTCACACTTACACCCAATGCTTTCAGCCTTTTCACAATCTCAGCAACCCTCTCATTTATCATCTCCAATTGCTCATCGTTTCTGTATATTGGCACAATCACCACCTGATAAGGAGCTAATAGCGGAGGAAGCACCAATCCGTTATCATCAGAGTGTGCCATAATCAATGCGCCAATTAGTCGCGTAGAAACACCCCACGAGCTAGCCCATACATACTTTCTCTCACCATCTTTGTCTGCAAACATCACATCAAACGCCTTAGCAAAGTTTTGCCCCAAAAAGTGCGATGTGCCCGATTGCAATGCTCTTCCATCTTGCATCAATGCCTCTATGGTGTAAGTGTCTAAAGCACCCGCAAAACGTTCCGATGCCGATTTCACACCCTTCACTACAGGCATAGCCATATAGGTTTCTGCAAATTCAGCATAAACATCCAGCATTTTACGCGTCTCCTCCATAGCCTCCTCTTCGGTAGCATGAGCTGTGTGACCCTCTTGCCACAAAAACTCTGCAGTACGCAAAAACAGACGCGTACGCATTTCCCATCTCACCACATTTGCCCACTGATTTATCAAAATCGGCAGGTCTCTGTACGATTGAATCCAGTTGCGATAAGTACTCCAAATGATAGTTTCAGAAGTAGGTCTCACAATCAACTCCTCCTCCAATTTAGCTTCCGGGTCAACAATAATGCCGTTGCCCTCTGGGTCGTTTTTCAAACGATAGTGCGTTACCACAGCACACTCTTTGGCAAAGCCTTCCACATGATCTGCCTCTTTGCTTAGAAAAGATTTAGGAATAAAGAGCGGAAAATAGGCGTTTTCGTGTCCAGTTTCCTTAAACATATCGTCGAGCTGACCTTGCATTTTTTCCCAAATAGCATATCCATAGGGCTTAATAACCATACAGCCGCGCACAGCAGAGTTCTCTGCCAAGTCAGCTTTAATTACCAAGTCTAAATACCATTGTGAATAATCTTCACTGCGTGGAGTTAAATCCTTCAATTGCTTTGCCATAATATATGATGTAATCTGTTGTTTGTTATATCTTTTAGTTTCAAAAGGACAAAGATAATAAAATGAATTATCAATAGAGAGTTAAAAGTTAAAACTTAACAGTAAAAAACGAAATGCTAAAGCCTTATATACGTGTATTGTAGTAGTTTCTGTGCGAGAGTGGCTGTATTGTAAGGCAAGGTATTGACTAATTACTAAAGCTGCGAGTATCTGATTGCGCAGGAAACATTATTTAAACATTATTTAAACATTATTTAAACGCTGTTTAAACACCCTTTTAGTTGTGTTTAAAGGGTGTTTTATATTGGGTAAGTATAGTGTTGTTATTGAGGGTGTTTGTTGAAAAGCAATTGATAACTCCCAGTTTTATTTACGTATCATACAATCCATCTCTCTCATCTGCCTCCATTATTTCACTTATTAAGCGTGCTTGCTCTTCTTTTGTTGTTTTTTTAGAGCTTACCGTCTCCACTTCTTCTATTTTTATAAACCATGTTCTTAAAAAGAGCATATAAATAACCAGGTATATCAGCCCCAAAACAAGTAGTCCACCCATAAATTTCACTATAAAGCTATTGGTAGTGGTTAGCGTTAGATAGATGCTAGTTATAAAAGGAAAAAGAATTAGAAGTACCAACCAATTATATTTAAAGCTTCTCATTTTTATGGTTATATCTTTATTGTCGCTCAAATCCACCTCTAGAGGTTTGCTTCCACCCGACAACCATCTTTGTTTAAGCTCAATTTTGTGCTTCCCTGGCGTCATATCAAATTGCGCAGTTTGATCGATACCCACGTGCCCCACTCTCTCCCCATCTATATAGATTTGGGTACTTCTCTGTTGATTAGTCCATTCGTATGGACGTACTATTGTTATTTTTGCCATAAACTAGAAGATTTTTTAGGGTTACAACCCAAATAACTTTATTCGCATTACTCACGTTTTTAGCTTTGATACATCATTCTCATCACACTTCATTGCATTCTTTATCAGAGGCACTTGCTTCTCTTTCGATGCTTTTTTAAACGCATCAGGCTCCACCTCTTTCAAACTCATAAAATGACGGGTATAAAACGGAATTAAAAGAGAGAGATACACCAATCCCAAGCCCAATAAATCGTAAAGCAAAGAAGGTTTTAAATTAAGTATAGACACAGCACCATGATACAAAATAGAAGCTATAACAAACAAGAAAGGCACAATTAGCAAAGTATATTGATTGCTAGATATTTCAAACACCCTGTCTCCATTCTTACTCAAATTAATGGGTAGCGGTTTGCTCCCACCACACCACTTATTTCTCAGCTCCACCTTGTGTTTCCCTGCCGACAAGTCAAAATCCAACGTTTGGTCGATGCCTATACGTCCAGCTTTCTCACCATCAATAAAGATATTAATGTGCTTTGCTTGATTCACCCATTCATCTGGTCGTATAATTGTTATTTTTGGCATACTCTATCTTCCTGATTGATTATTTATCTATTATCAGTAATTATCTAAACAGTTCATCTATACTTCAATGAGTGCAGAAACTCTGCATCTTTTCATTTTTTTTACTTTTAACCCTTCACTCCTCACTCCTCACTCCTCACCCCTTACCCTTCACCCCTTACCCCTTACCCTTCACCCCTTACCCTTTACCCTCCACCTCTTCCATCCTATAATAAAACCACTTTGCATTGATAAACTTAAAGATATAAATAATTACAGTATAAACCAGCAATAGCAGCACAAAGCTCGTGCTAAATTCGAACGATATACCCGATGCTACGTAGATGGCAAACAGCACTATAAAAAGAATAGGCAAAGTAATTTTGGTGTACTTCTGGCTCACCACCCTCACCACTTTTTCTTCACCCGTGCCCACATCCACCACAAGAGGTCTGTTTATGAGCGATTTGCCCCTCGTTACTGCCACTTTATGTTTTCCCGGTTCCACTTCAAACTCTATATTCTTGCCAGCATCTATCCCCCCAATATGCTCATCATCGATGTAGATATTAGTAAATGATTGGTTGCACCAATCAAAAGGGCGCTCTATTGTTATTTTCGACATATCTATTTGTCTTCAACAATTACTTTTTCAACACTATTCACTATTCTTTACTAGTCATTTGTCAGCCCACACGATGCAGGTTTTGTGTTACTAAAACCAATGGTCAATGCGGGCTCTAGCCGCAATGCCCTCAATTTAACTGACGGTGTCCGCTATTTATTCACCCATATCAACCCTACACGATACAATCGTTCGGGAGCAATGCTGAACTGGGTAAAGGGTGAAGGGTAGGGGGTAAAGAGTAGATTATTCTTGACTATCACGCACCTCGCACCTCGCACTCTCATTAATAATTAACAATTAACCATTAATAATTACCTTATAACCTTCCCGTAGCCTTCAAATACTTAGTCCTATTCAAGTTAAGCGTAGCCTTAGCAGTTACAAGCGTACTCATAGCACTTTGCCACATTGTTTGCGCCTCCATATAGTCCGACAGCGTTTCCATGCCAGCATCATACATTTCCTTGCTCACCTCCATATTTTCCAATGCCTGCTGCACCGATTTTGTCGACAACACCACATCAAGTTGCGCCTCATTTAGTTGGTTCAATGCCTGGTTTGCTTCAAGAGTCATCTCCTGCTGAGAGTGGTTGAGCTGCATTTCCGCTATCAACCTCTCCACCTTTGCCTCCTTTACCTTGTTTCTACCTTCACCCCAATTAAAAATAGGAATATTTACCGACAACATAGCAGCAAAGTTAGCCCCATCAAAAAGCTTCTCACCATTCAGTTCCAAACCATTAGTGTAGCCATACATCCCCATCACCCCAATATTGGGCAGAAAATCGCTCCTCACCAGTTTCACCTGCTGCTCCTTCATCTCTATTTGTTTAGATAGCAGTGTGTATTCTGGACGAAGCGTAATATCAATTGCGTTAGAGGTATTGGGCATTATATTTATAGATGCATCCTCTTCAAACGAGTCAGCCACCTCCGTATCGTTGTGCAGTGGCAACCCAATGGTATGGTTGAGGTTCATAACAGCCAGTCTGTAAGCATTTTGTGCACGCGTCAAATTAAGCTCCGCCTCATTCATCTTCACCTGCACCGTTAGCAAATCCTTTCTATGCGTCATGCCCTCTTCCACAGCACCCTTCACCGTTCTGTGCAACTCCTGCAAAGTCTCTTTATATTGCGTGGCCGTCTCTATCATAGCCTCCGCCTTCACACAGTTCCAATACGCCTCGTCGCATAGCAAAATCACCTCATCTTCCGACAACTTTTCATTCATTCGAGCCATCTCTAGCCCCGTTTTAGCCATTTTATAAGCCGCCGTTATCTTTCCACCCATAAAAATAGGTTGCTCTATGCGCAGCGAGCCATTGTAGGCACTCTTCACCTTCAACTCCAACGGAATATCGGGCATAAAAGCAAACCCACCAGTAGGATTTGCCCCTCCCTGCCCATCAGGCATAAAAGTTGGCAAGTTGCCACCCTCTATCGTTCTACCAAATTTAGCATCGCTATAGAGATACGTTCCCGCTGCCGACAGTTTTGGCAAATAGTTTGTGCGGTAGGTAGCCACCCTATAGTCAGCCGCCGTTATCTGCTCTTTTGCAATATTATTTTCAATATTATTTTCAAGCGCCATCTCTCTACACTCCTGCAAGGAAAGAGTTGTTGCGCCACCTTCTTGCTGAGCAAAGGCTGCCGTTGCACCCATCACCAACAATGATAGTGCAACAAACAAGCTTCTATATTTTATCTTCAATCTATTCATATTATTTATTACAACATTTATCAGATTTATCTAGTTTAATATTAAAGAATATAGCGTAGAGGATTGGTATAAATAATAGGATTATAAGTGTCCCGATAAGTAATCCACCCATTATGGTAACTGCTAGCGAGCCAAACAGTGCATCGGTCAATAGCGGAATCATACCCAAAATGGTGGTCAACGAAGCCATCATCACAGGGCGAAATCTACTTGACGAGCTGTCGAGCAGTGCCTCCATTGGGTCTTTGCCCGTAGAGAGTTGGTCGCCAATCTCTTCCATTAGCACCACACCATTCTTTATCATCATTCCTATCAATCCTAGTATTCCCACAATGGCTACAAAGCCAAACTCCTTTCCAGAGAGCAACATGCCAAATACCACGCCAATCAGTATAAGCGGTATACAGAGCAATATTATAATAGGTTTTCTATAATCCTGAAACAGCAATATAAGAATAGCTATCATAAGGATAATAGCAAGCGGAAAGTTCTTGAAAAGATACTTTGTAGATTCGGTGCTTGCTTTGTGCTCGCCCCACCACTGTACACTGTATCCTGGTGGTAACTCTATATCCTCTATATCTGCCAAAATACTCTCGCGTGCACCTTGTGCACTTACTCCTGGAGCAGGCTCACACTGCGCCCTCATAGCCCTTTGCCCATTGCTTCTTATCACAAGGGGTTCGTGCCACTCAATATCTATTCCGTTTGTAGCCTGGCTTAGCGGCACCGTTCTTAGCAACTCTTTTATCACCTCTTCCTCTTTAATAGAGCCATTCATTAGCCCCATTACAGTCTCTTTATTTAAAAGATTCTCAAACGGAGGCACCATGCCAAACACCTGCGCATTGCTCAAATCTCTCAATGGCGATCCGGGCTCCTGCACCGTTTTCATATATATATTAAACCTGTCGCGCCCATCATAAAACACACCAGTAGGAATTCCCTCTGTAGCTGCCAATAATGATATAGCAATATCCTTTCTCGACAACCCCAACGAGCGTGCTGCCGGTTGGTTATAATTAATCACCACAACGGGTATTTTTGGTTCCCAATCGTTAGTCTCTAGCACCGTGTTGCTATTCTTGTTCATTATCTCTTGTGCCTGCCCTGTCAAATTGCGAAGCACAGCAGGGTCGGGTCCAGAAAACTCTACTGCCACCGGAAACTTCTCATACATCAAGTTATATCGCTTCACCCTTGCATAGGCCTGCGGATAGTTCTCTATCAAATGATTCTGAATATACTCCAACGATTTCACAGCCGCTTTGGGCGATTCAAAATCCACAATCAGCTCGCCATAAGACATAGAGGGTATTGCCATACTCCTCACCAAATTGTAGCGCGTGGGTGTGCCACCAATAGCTGTAGTAATATGCGTTACATCTTCTCTCTCCATCAAATGTTCCGATAGTTGTTGGAGGTCTTCTTTCACCCTCTCGCTCATCGTTCCTTCGGGTAGTTTATACTCTATATACAGTTGGTTGTACTCCATATCGGGAAAAAACCCTTGTGGCAAAAACTGATAGCTAAACAAACTAGCCGCCACCAACACAGCCGCAATAGCTATAGAGGTGGTTTTATGGCAAAGCACCCACTGTAGCACCCTGCGCAACATTCTGTACGAAGGTGTGTCGAACGGATCCTTCTCCTCCTTCTCCTCCTCGGCTTTCTTTTCCTCTCTCTCTTGCTGTCTCTCCCTTTCAGCTTTAGCAATATCCTCTTGTTTGGCAGTAAGTTTCTTTTTGTTTCTCAGTCTATGCAAAAACCTTCTCTCACGAAATAGCGAAAAACCTGCATGAATGGGCACCAGTGTAAGCGACAATATCCAGCTCAACATGAGCGACACAGCCAATACAATAAACAAGTCTCTTACATACACCCCCGCCGTATCGGGCGATAAGAAAATGGGGTAAAACGCAAGAATAGCAATCAGCGTTGCCCCCAATAGCGGCATGGCAGTTCTTTTACCAACAGAGGTAAGCGATGCCGTTCTGCCCAGTCCCCGTTTCTTGTCCACCAATATACCATCTATAATAACAATTGCGTTATCTACTAGCATCCCCATTGCCAATATAAAAGCTCCCAAAGATACTCGCTGCAATGTACCATCGAAATTACTTAATACCAGAAAAGTTCCAAACACAATTATAAAAAGGTTTGTACCAATAATTACCCCACTCTTAAAGCCCATTGTAAACATCAGCACCACCACCACAATAGCAATAGAGAGCATCAAGTTTCCTAAAAAATCGCCCAATGCATCTTCCACTCTTTCGGGTTGGTAAAACACCTTGTTGAAGCCTATACCAGCCGGAAGCAGCGTCTCTTTCATTTGCTCCATCTTTTGGTCAACCTGCTTGCCCAACTTGGTAATGTCGTTGCCACTTAGTGCAGCCACTGCAAACCCATAAGCCTTTTGCCCATCAAAAAGCATTTCGTTTCTTGTAGGCTCTTCTAGCCCCATTGTTACCGATGCTATATCGCTCAGTCTCAATTGGTCTTTCTCGTGTCCCTGCAACAGCAGTTGGCTTATATCGTCTACATTTTTGTACCTATCATTTACCGACACCCTTATTCTATGGTCGCCACTTAAAAAATACCCAGAATAAGCCGCCTCGTTCTGTCCATTAAGCGTCGATATCACCTCCACAGGATGCACCCCCAAATTTGCCATTTTCTCTTGCAGCAACTCAATATTGATACACTCTCTTTGCAATCCGTATATCTCCACAGCTGCCACACCCTCGATGTTTTGCACCTCGCGTTTCAATAGCTGTATATACTTATTCATCTCGCGCTCAGAGTATCCATCATTGGTAATGGCATAAAACATACCAAACACATCACCAAAATCGTCCCTCACCACCGGCATATTTGCACCCGGAGGCAAAGAACCCTTCGTGTCGTTTATCTTTCTGCGCAGAATATCCCAAGTTTGCTCTACCTCGGCATCGGGCACTGTGTGTTTTAGCTTCACCTCTATAATAGACACATCGTCCATCGAGCGGCTAATAACATCATCCACCCCTTTTATCGATCTCAAGCTCAGCTCCAAAGGCTCCGTCAGCTCCAGCTCCACTTCGTGTGCCGATGCACCCGGATAGGTAGTCACCACCATGGCTTGCTTCACTTTTATCTCTGGGTCTTCAAGCTTACTCATATCTATGTATGAGAAAATGCCCCCAACCACCATAGCCGCCACCAAAAAGAAGACAAACTTATTATTCTTCAAAGCCCATCTTCCAAAATCTATCTTTATCATAGTACACCTCCCACATTAGTTGCGCTTTGTTGCTTCACCGGAACCACTTTTTGTCCCTCCTTTAGCGATGAGGCACCTGCCGACACAACCACCTCGCCATTCTCCAATCCTGCAAGCACTATAGCACACCCCCGGTTGTTTATACCATCAGTTACAATTTCTCTTTTGCTTATTGTGCCATTATCAGTATTGTACACCCAAACCGAACTACCCGTTTTGCCACTTATCAGTGCATTTATGGGCACCAGATATCTATCTTCCACAGTACTCTTATACCTCATTTCCACCTTCACATTCATACCAGGTGTAAGTGGCGGATAGTCTTTTGGCGTTTTCAGGTTCAAATACACCGTATATAGTTCGTTCAAGTTGGCTTTCCTATTCATACCCGCCATCTCTAGCGGATACTCCATGCCAGGATATATATCGCTTGTACACACAAACGACTCTATTTCGTCTCTCTTAGCATACACGTTCGACGGAATGTTTATCTCCACCTCCATCGTAGCAGTGCCTATCATCGATACCACCGGCATGCCCGCACCCACCGTCTCTTTGGCAGAGTAGTAGGTCTTTTGCACATACCCATCATAGGGTGCCACTAGTTTAGTATCAGCCAATGCGTTTTTGTGCGAATCATACTTTGCCGTTATCTGCTCCAATCCGTGCACAGCTTTGTAGTACTGATTTTCGGTCACCACATCCTTCTTATAAAGCGCTATCACCCTGTCGGCTTCGTTTTTAATCTGATTATACTCCGCCTCGGTAGCAGCCAGTTGAATTTCATAATCCCTCTGATCTATTTGTGCCAGCACCTGCCCTTTTCTCACATAGTTTCCTGCCGATACATTAATGCTTGCTATTGGTCCTGCAATTCTGAAAGAGAGATTAATATCGTCTCCCGCCTTTATTCTTCCCGGAAACGTAGCACTTTTGCCACTTCCATACACCTTCACAGTGTCGGTTTTCACATTCACCACAATCTCTTTTTGTTCGGCGTTGTTGCCACACGAACTAATGATGAGAAGTAACAGCATATTTGCTGCGAATAATATTTTCTTCATAGTGTGTTATATATAGTTTTTTATAAATTTCGTTTTTTCGATTTGTCTTATGTTGATTTGGTCTTTCTAATATAGTCAACTTTCAAATATACAAAAGTATTTGCACACTTTTCTTCAAATCACAAAATATGTTGTGGAAATACAATAAAGTAGGAGGTAATAGTTGACAATGGACAGTTGACAACGGACAACGGAGAATGGAGGGTTAAAAGTTGACAGTTAAAAATTAAATGTTTAAAGTGAAGTTCATTCAGTCATTTTGCAGCACATTGCGGCTAGAGCCCGCATTGTGCATTATTTAATACTTATACTTGTAATCAATGGTCAATGCGGACTGGAGCCGCAATGCCCCGCTTTACTTGTCACTATATTCACTCCAAACATCAAAACCCTGATTTCAACACACAGCTCTAACAATCAGCTCATTAATAATTAATAATTAACCATTAACCATTAACCATTAATTTCCAAGGTCATACCGATAATCACAAACCCCAGCAATATCCTCATGATGCGTAATAAACAGCACCGTGCGGTCGCCAATCTCCTGTTTCAAGTTTGTCAAAAATCTGCGCTCCGTTTCGCCATCAAGGGCAGAAGTAGCCTCGTCGAGCAGCAATATTTTGCCAGGACGAAGCAGCGACCTTGCAATAGCAACACGCTGTGCCTGCCCCTCCGATAGCCCCGCACCACTCTCGCCCAGCACAGTATCCAACCCATTGGGGAGGTCGAACACAAACTGCGCCGAAGCAATACCCAACACCCTAGCAAGCTCATCATCATCCGCATCTTTGTTTCCCAACAATAGATTGTCGCGAATGCTGCCACTAAACAGCGATCCCCCCTGTGGCACATACACAAAATTGGCACGCGTGCTTTCAGACACAGCCACACGCCCCGTTTCATCCTCTATCGAAATACTACCCCTGCTGGGCTTTATAAGCGCCAATAGCAGACGCAGCAAAGTAGTTTTGCCCACACCCGTCTCGCCCATCAGTGCCACCATTGTACCCGGCTTCACCACCATCGAAAAATCCTCCAAAACAGGCTTCGACTCCTTCGAATAGGCAAACGACACATTATCAATCGACAGCGTCACATCGCCCTCTAGCAACACCCTGTTTTTGTGCTCCTCCAGTTTAAAGCCAGTTAAGAATATCAAACGCTCCACAGCAGTCTTTGCAGCCACTATCGAAGGCAACAGTCTGATAAGGTTGAATAGCGGACGCTGTATGCGGTTTACAAGCTGCAAATAGGCAGTAACCATGCCAAACGTCACCGTCTGCTTTGCCAATCCATACGTGCTCCACAAAAAAGCAGTAATATAGCCACCATTAAAAGTAACACCCATCATCAAATTGGCAAAGATCGATACATTGGTTCTCTTGTGCACACTCTCGTGCAAATCGCTCTGCAGCTTATCTAGTCGCTCCAGCTCATTCTCCTGTTGCTCAAACGAGCGAATCACCACCTGGTTCAACAAACTCTCGCCCACCATAGCCGTAATCATACTTTCGCTCTCCTTCACCTGCAGCGTATATTTGCGCATATAAGTATAGTAGAGCTTGCTGAGCAGTCCGAGTAGCGGCATGCCCACACCCAGAATGATTGCCAGCATGGGGTCGAGGAAATATAGAAGAGTCACCGCACCCACAAACTGAGTTATAGCCACAATAGTCAAGGGTAGGGCAGTAACCATCATGCTTATCACATCGTCAGTATCTTTTATAATGCGCGTTATCATATCCCCACTGTGCATCGTCGATAGCTCTTCCCATCTGGTATAAAGCAAATGCGAAAATGCATTATATCTAATAGAGTTTGCCATCCTCACCTCTGTCATGCGGCGCATTCTGATGTCGAGCAGACGAAACAAAATTTGAAGAGCTATCAACACCACCAGCAAAATAGCATAATAGAGCAAATTGCCCTCTTCGGCACCCGTAGCAGTGTCTATAATCACCTTCGAGTACCATACAAAAGCCAACGAAAAAGCCACCTCAAACAGCCCAATCAGTATAATCACCCCAATTCTAGCTCGATAGCCTATCGATGTATAGCGCAAAAATTGTATGGTAGCCTTCATCTAAACCCTATTTTCAAACGAGTTATCAATTTCTTCATCGGCAACATTCTGATATGCTGTGGAGCTATAGCACCAAATTTTACAGACCGTGCAACCGTTGTTTTGTACGAAAACCACATTCCTCGCAATTTCTCTTGTGGTCGCTGTTTGCCCACCCTGTGAAACCCAAAATTGCCACTATTCAGCACATCCTCTATTATCCAGTTGGCATGCTTTCCACCCTCTATCATTTCAAAGGGGAAAATCTCTTTCGGAGCGTCGAGGTGCTTCACCGCATCGCGTGCAAACAGCTGCATGGGGTAGAGCAGGGCATACGATTGTGCAGTTGCTGTAAACCGCGTAGCATCTATCTCATCTCTATGCTTTGCAAGAAACAACAACCAATCGCAATATTGCCTAAACCCCACACCAAGATGCACAAAATGTCGAAACATATGCTGAAAAATAAAGAAAGCCTTCATCTCCACAGGCAGTTGCTTCACCGTTATGTTGTCGATCTGCACACTCCCAAAATTCTCCTTGTTGCTCAATTCAGCCTCCCACTGCCTAAACAACCCATCATACCTCTTATTATCAAAATACGATATCCGTCTATGATTCTCAATTCTTATACCATCCTTATCAAAAGCATAATGAATATGATCTGCATCTTCAATCTCTATACCCCTCTCTTTGCACCATAGCTTGCCCCTCTCATAGTCGCCCTTGCGATAGAGCAGCAAGTCTATATCGCCAGCACTTCGCAACAGCGGCTGCGGATAGTTTACCCCATTGCTAAGCCCCTTTAGCAAGCAAAACGGCATACCTGCCTCATCATACGCCTCCTTTATATAAGCCAGCACCTTAATCATCCTTTTGTTTTGATGCTTTTTATGACTTATATCTGCCATAAACCTCACACTCACCTCCTTTGGAGGCAAGCTTCCTTCGGGTAGCGACAAAGCTTTATCGGCAATCAGCGCACTCACAGTTTGTCTCTTTGCTATATGCTCGATATCTCTCCATGTTTTGGTTGATAGTTCCTCAAACAATTTTGCATTGGCAGGCTTGTCCCATATATCTGCGCTTAATAGGTGCAGAAAAAGGCTATGTGTGGCAGAGCTACTCATCAAACAGTCTGAATTCAATTAGTAAGTGCGAATAAATCTTTTTCAAATCTACTCCCCCAAAACAATAGAGTAGTTTAAAAAGATTTATTTTGACACCCAGTATATTTGTTTTCCACGTATTAATTTACCAATGTGTATTAAATAAAAATAGGGAGCCTTAAACCCTCCCTATTAGTGATTAACTATTTTAATTATATTACATTGAGTTATAAACAATTAATCGAAGGACAAAGATACCAAATTCAAGCGTTACTTCAAGAGAATACGCCAAAGGAAAGAATTGCAGAACTAGTAGGTACTCATATTAGCACTATATATCGAGAAATCAATCGAAATAAAGGTAAGCGTAAATATAATGCCAAACTAGCTCAGGAGTTATGTGATTTGCGTAAAGAGCGTTTTGGACGTAATCGCAAGTTCAATTGTAGCATGAAGAAAGTTATTACTGAGAAGATTACTAAAGAACAATGGTCACCCCAGCAAATAGAAGGTCGTTGTAAGAGGTATAATATTCCTATGGTGTCTCATGAGCGTATTTATCAGTTCATTAGAGAGGATAAAGCTAATGGAGGTGTACTCTGGAAGCATACTAGACATAAGCTTAAACATCGTAAACGACCAGTTGCAGGAAATCAAATAAGTATAAAAAACAGAGTTTCAATAAATGAACGTCCAAGCATTGTAGATTCAAAAGAACGACTAGGTGATTGGGAAATAGATACGATTATCGGGAAGAATCAAAAAGGGGCAATCGTGACTATTGTAGAACGTAAAACGGGATTCTTATTAATGCAAAAGCTAAAGCATGGTAAGCAAGCAATAGAGTTGTCAAAAACAGTATTTAGAATGCTTTTCGCGTATAAAGATGTTGTAAAGACTATAACATCTGATAACGGAAAAGAATTCGCTGAACATCAATATATATCCAAAAGGTTAGATGCTGATTTTTATTTTGCGGATCCATATTGCTCTTGGCAAAGAGGATTAAATGAAAACACTAATGGCCTTATTCGACAATATATACCAAAAGGATCATGTTTTAGTGACTATGATGACAACTATATTAGACTAGTACAGAATAAGTTAAATAGAAGACCTAGAGAAAATTTGAAATTTAGAACTCCATCTGAAAAATTTTATACATCTTTAGAGTAAGATTTTCGCATTGGTAACTTGAAAGTACGATGTTAATGGGTTTGTTAGATATAACCCTTGTTGTCTGTTTTTGTTCTTAACCACCAGCTTATAATTTGTGTTTTGCCTAAAATAGTGAGGCAAATGTCTATATACTATATAGATAGCATAAGCTCTGCAAACATGCTGTAGGTGTTGCTGTCAACTGCTTTGCGCATATTATAGGTGCTGCGTAAAATGTCTAGGTAACACTTATTCAGCTAGTTGCAAAATTTAAACAGAACGTAAAGTTAGTGAAAAGAATTGGTGATTCCAATAAAAAAAGGTAAAATCTCGGAGTGTTATTAAGTTTTATTTTGTGTGAGGCTTGAAACAAGAGGGGGCAACGGGGGTTACACAATCTTCTAGTCTTGTTTGCCGCATCTACTTAGTAAGATGCAAGTTTGTTGTCTTGTCTGTCGCATCTACTTGGTAGGATGCAACTTTCGTGTCTTGTTTGCGGCATCTACTTCGTCAGATGCAAGTTTATTGTCTTGTTTGCGGCATCTACTTCGTCAGATGCAAGTTTTCAGTCTCGTTTGCCTCATCTACTTGGTAGGATGCAACTTTCCTGTCTTGTTTGCCTCATCTACTTGGTAAGATACAAGTTTCCTGTCTCGTTTGTCGCGTCTGATTAGTAAGATGCAAGTTTCCTGTCTCGTTCGCCACAGTTACTCAGTAAAACGCAATTTTTGACTCTCGTTTGTGAAGCCCTACACGTAGAGTGCAATTTTTCACTCTCGTTTCGAAAACCCTACATGTCGAATTTTACGTCAAAGTCACTTTTTTAAAAGTTTATGCGGTGAATTTTACCGAAAAGAGTGGAAATTTTGACTCTACACGGACAGTTTTACAAAAAAGAGTAGAAAAATAATTTCTACTTGTCTAATTAGATAGTGTAAGACTCAAAAAATAAATGTTACGCATTTGATTTCACTAAAAAGAGTGGTTTTTGCGACGTACGTGGTGAATTTTGCCTTTAAGGCTTAAAATTATGAACAGACAGTGTTGATTCTTACAATAATGACTCAGAATTTTCATTCTACACGTTTTATTTCACAGAAAAGAGTGATTTTTTAAATCCTACAAGGTAGATTCTTCATAAAAGAGTGAAAAATTCCACTCTAAGCGGTGGATTTTACGGAGAAGACAGGAAATTTGCACTTTATGTGGTGAGTTTTGCGAACGAGACAGGAAACTTGTACTTTATGTGGTGGATTTTACCCAGATTCTACTAGCAAATCACCTCTCGCATCAGTCCCAAGGCGTGGTTCTCACTCGCTACCACGCAAATCTTCCGCGTAATTTGTACGAAAATCTATTAGGCTGAATCTATCCCCACACGATACAATCATGCGGGAGCAAAGACACAATGTTTAGCTATCACGCTCAATATTGCACAGCACATTGCGGCTAGAGCCCGCTTTGTGCATTATTCAACACCCTTGCAGTTGTCGCATGGTGCAGTTAATATCCAGTTGTCAATGCGGACTGCAGCCGCAATGCCCTCGCAGGTATTCAGCCAACACTTAACAGCTAATAGCCAACACCCATTACATAAAAACCCGCCTATATACCCCCAACCCCACCCGGCGCAAAAACCTATTGCGGGGCCACAAATAGCGATATAGATTCCACTGCATACTGCCAACACGTATCTCCTTGCCATCTCTTATCACCGCTACTGCCTCGGCAACAACATCGTAGGTGGTGCAGGTTTCAGAGATATCCAAGTTGCCATCGCCCCGCAGTGTAATGTGCTCTCTGTCTACACGCTCTACACGGTGCAGCAGGTAGCGCCTGTCGGCTAGTTGCACTAGCAGCAGGCGCCCTTTTTGAAACGACTGTTGGGTGGGACTCTCCAACACAACTTTATCTTTTACATCTCGCACAAAGGGCAGCATGCTATTGCCTTTTACACGTATAGTTACCCGCTCGCCATGGGCAATGCGGCTGGCTACTTCTTTAAAAAAGAGTTTGTTTTGAATAATTCTGATTTCCATGATGGTGTGTGCTGGTGGTGTGTGTGGTGTGGTTTACTTCAACAGGGTTTCGGTAAGGCTCACTGCCTCGCGGTCGGGGCGATTGTCTAGTCGGTATATGGGTACTTGTTTCAATATATCGTCAACAATGGTAATGGTTTGGTCTTTGTTCTTTTTATCGCTGCGAAGAATGGCTACCGACTGATAGAGCGATGCAAAGGCATGTATGCCGGCTAGGCGTGTTAGTTTGTTGTGGGGGCTTTGATAGAGTCGCACAAATGCCGCCACCTCTGCCCACGCATTGCGATAGCAGGGTGTGCTGCCGCTCCAGGGTGCTCCATATACGCGTATGGTGCCATCTTTTAGTATGCGCACAATGGGTTCGTCATCATTAAGGAGAGTGCAGCCGGGCACATATTTTAACCAGTTTTGGCTGTGTGTGCTTTTGCCTGTGCCGCTTTTGCCCATAAAGATAAGTGCTTTGCCCTCTTTTTCTATTACCGATGCATGTAGCTTGATGGTTTGGTGGCTGGCTGCCGCTATTCCGTAGGCTGCACGCAAGAAATAGGCAAGAAAGCGACTCTCGTAGGGTGCTTGAAGTGTGAGGTTGGTTGTTACTCTTTTTTTATCTGCCGATAGGTTGAAGCTGTGTTGCTTATCGTTTACTGCCACAGTAACGGTGAGGCTCTTATCGGTGTGATATACATCAAACGACATGCCATCTGCCTGCATCACATCATCGGCAGGCCTATTGGGGATGGGTGTGGGGCTGTTGCCCACAAAATGAATTAATGGCTCACCCTTTGCATCATTGTCCACCCTAAATGGCTCGAACGAGGGTATGAGCTTTTGGGTCACCTCCGCATTGGGGGTGTCTATCAGTATGCGGTGGTGGGCTATTTCGTAGTGTAGTTGTTCATTCATAGATACAAAAATAGCATTATTATTATATTTTATGGTTATGTGTGGGTTTTTTTGTTTTAGCTTTTGAATATCAGGTTTTTGGCATCCAAAAACTATCTTTGCCATCTTCACACACACACACACCTGCTTTAAAATGCTGCTAATGTGAATAAATAAATAAAAATAGAACCACAAAACCCATTGTAGAGATGAATTAATTGTCTATTATTGTGATATAATAACAGATGCAATTGTAGAATAAGATATAAAGTGGAAAATGATGCATCTGCAAAGATGAGAAGCGAGTGATTCGAAAAACAGAGAAAAAAATATATGCCTTATGAAATGGATGTGGAGTGTGCTATTGACGGTGGTGATGATGATGTTGTTGTTGTCGTGCAACACCAGCGAGGGTGTGCAAGTGGATAAACTAATGGAGCCGGGGGTGAGTGCAGCGTTGGCTCAGTTTCGTGCAGAAGAGTATACAGGTGTGAAATATAGGTTGTGGTTTGATATACCCAGCGATAAAGACATGCCCGTTGTGGGAGAGGTGGATATTGCATGGAGTCAGCAAGAGGAGTTGCCATTGATAATTGATTTTAAGGGCAACGCATCGCAAATAACCTCCTTGCTAATGAATGGGGTGGAGGTAGATTATGAGGTGAAAAACGAGCATATCTATATAGAGCCATCAAGCTGTTGCAAGGGCGAGAATCATGTGTCGATTGCTTTTAGGGCAAGTAATCAGTCGCTTAATAGAAGAGACGAATTTTTGTACACTTTGCTAGTGCCCGATCGTGCACGCACGTTGTTTCCCTGTTTCGATCAACCCGATTTGAAGGCACACTACACGCTATCGCTCACCATACCCAATAGTTGGAAGGCTGTGGCAAATGGAAAGATGGTGCGGGTAGATTCTCTATCGCAAGGCGAAAAGCACACTGTTACGTTTAAAGAGACCGAACCGTTGCCTACCTATCTGTTCTCTTTTGTGGCGGGACGGTTGCAGCAGGAGACCTTTGCAAGGGATGGACGCACCATAGCTATCTATCACCGCGAAACGGAGCCAGGGCGTGTGGCACAATGCGCAGATATTGCCGATGAGGTGTTTGATGCGCTGGTGTGGATGGAGGATTTTACGCAGATTGCCTATCCGTTTGCCAAGTATGATTTGATAATATTGCCGGGGTTTCAGTATGGGGGGATGGAGCACACGGGGGCTACGCTCTACAACGACCAGCGGATGTTTCTAAACGAGCAAGCCACGCTGGTGGAGCAACTTGGCAGGAGTTCGCTTATTGCCCACGAAACGGCTCATATGTGGTTTGGCGATTATGTGACGATGAGATGGTTCGACGATGTGTGGACAAAAGAGGTGTTTGCCAACTATTTTGCGGCGCGCATGGTAGAGCCACAGTATCCAACTATTAATCATGAGCTCAATTTTATACGGGGATACATACCCGCTGCCTATTCTGAAGATAGAACGCAAGGGGCAACGCCCATTCAGCAGCAGCTAGACAATTTGAACAATGCCGGACTGGTGTATAGTAATATTATCTACAACAAATCGCCGGTGATGATGGAGATGCTAGTGCAACGAATGGGGCAGGAGGCTTTTGGGAAGGGTATACAAGATTATTTGCATCAATATGCCTACTCTAATGCTACATGGGACGAGCTGATTGCATCGTTGAACACCTATTCTGAGCGTGATTTGAAGACCTTTAGCGAGGTGTGGGTGAAGGAAAAAGGGATGCCCGTGGTGCAAGCAAAGGTGGAGGGTGATTACTTGATTGTGGAGCAGCACGACCCATGGAATAGGGGACTGATATGGCAACAAACGTTGGTGTATAGATTGATGGAGGATGATGTTGTGGAGGATGTGGTGGTAGAGATGGGCACCAATTCGAAAGTGGCAAAGGTGAAGTTGGAGCAGGCGTTTACAGCACCCGTAATATTGCCCAATATTGATGGTAGGGGGTATGGCTTTTTTGTGATGGATGAGCATGATGTGAAAGGGGCGTTTGCCTGTATGGATACCACTAGTAATGATTTGTTGAAGGGTTCGTTGCTCATCACTTTGAACGAGAATTTGCAAAACCACACTATTGAGGTGGATGGATACTTGCACGCACTGATGAATTATGTGGCACACGAAGAGAGCAATTTGCTCTACACCATGGCTATGGGTTATGTGGGTAGTGGGGTGCGGTTTGTGGAGGGCGATTATAGTTGGCTCGAAAAGGCGTTGTGGCAAGAGGTGGAAGGGGGCAGAAGTGCACAGTTTAGGCTGCAGGCTTTTCGTCAGTTTGCAGGTATTGCACTCTCTGATGAGGCTGCCAATAGGCTGTATAGGATTTGGAAGGATGAGCAGAAACCTGGTGGGGTGGTTTTGTCAGAACGCGACTATATTGGGCTATCGTATCAGTTGGCAATGCATTTGCCAGAGAGGGCTGATGAGATTGTTGAGGAGCAACTCTCGCGTATTTCAAATACGGATAGAAGGGCAGAGTATCTGTTTGTATCTCCTGCTGTATCGGCTAGCAAGGCTGTTCGTGATAGTGTGTTTGGTGCATTGCTAGTTGCCGATAATCGCAGTGTGGAGCCATGGGCATCGTCGGCTTTGTCGTTGCTCAATCATCGTTTGCGTCAGCGCGAGGCTGTTGGCTATATTGGTGCAGGACTGGAAGTGCTAGAGGAGGTGCAGCAAACAGGAGATATCTTCTTTCCCACTGGTTGGCTGCGTGCTTTGCTCAGCGGACACACAACACTGGAGGCGCTTCATGAGGTGGAGGCTTTTTGGGAGGGGCAACGCAACTATCCGGCTATGTTGGCGAGTAAGGTACGGCAGCAGTCGGATCATCTGTATCGATTGAATGAGGGTGAAGAGTAAATTGACAATTGACAATTGATAGTTGACAATGTGAGCTTTGCTTTATCTTTACCATGCAAAAGGGTATCTCTTTGCTACATTAGAGAGCAGTATGCAAGATGTGCTAATGGCGAACTTCTGTTGAGTGCTGGTTTTGCTTCGAATATCAGCCAATTTGCTCATTGTTAACTTTTCATTCTTCATTCTTAAACAGCAAGGCTTTTAGCTGCATCGTTGCCTCGTATATTTGCAACCTTTTATTACCTTTGTTAAAGTTTTGGTGAATATCTATATAGTAAGGTGTATATCATTGTAATAGAAACAGCAGAGAGAATTAAAAAAATAGAGAGAGATGAAACAACCAGCAAAATTAGAATATAAAATAGAGACAGGGCATGTAGATTTTCAAAGAAATATAACGCCTATTGTGCTAGCAGATATGATTGCAGCCACTGCGGGCAAAAATGCCGATGATCAGGGACTTGGCTTGTTGGATTTGCAAGCAAAAAATTGCTCGTGGGTTATTTCTAGGTTTGCCATGGAGATGGATTCGATACCTACAGTGGGCGACAAACTAACTGTGGAGACATGGGTGAGAGAGGTGGGCAGTGTTTTCACCACGCGTAATTTTAGGCTTACCAATGAGTCTGAAAACGGAGATAGTGGTGTGATAGGTTATGCCAATATTACATGGGCAGTGTTGGATTTGGATACGCGCCGAAGTATGCCAATGGACAAAGTGCCAGAGATAGGTGGTTTTATTATAGAGCAGGATATACCTATAGAGCTTGCTAGCCGTATACCGGATATAGAGGGTGAAGTGGCAAGTGGTTTCGAGGTGAAGTATAGTGATATCGATTTGAATCAACACACCAATTTTCTTAAATATATAGAGGCAACTTGCAATGTGCTATCGTTGGATTTTTATGCTAAACGCACACTGAAACGGGTGGAGATAAACTTTTTGAGAGAGCTTAACTTTGGTGATAAAGGGAGTGTGTATTACGAAGAGGTGGAAAAAAATGTGTTTCTGTTTAAGTTGGAAACTGATGATGGGGTTACTGTATCGAGGAGCAGGATGGTGTTTGAGAACAGATAGTTGGGGGGTATGCTCAACGTATGAAACAGAAAAAAAGGCAGGTGAAAATCTGCCTTTTTCTATTGTCTATTAGTTAATTATGGGGTTGTTATTTAATCCAGCTTTTGTTGGGTTTGCTACCCATTTCAAACACCATCTCCCCACCTCGAAGCAGCGTGTCATGCGAGATAGACCATTTATTGTAGGGCTCACCATTTAGGGTAATCGATTGTATATATCTGTTTTCCATCGAAACATGGTTGGCTTTTATAGTAAATGCTTTGCCGTTAGGCAACTGTATGTTAGATGTTTCGAACAGTGGACTTGTTATCTCGTACTCTGCCAATGCGGGGTTGAACGAGTATATGCCTAAAGAGGCTAGCACATACCAAGCTGATATCTGCCCTGCATCTTCGTTTCCGCTTATTCCATCGGGCTTAGTTGAATATTGTGTGGTGAGTATCTCTCGTGTCCAATATTGTGTGCGCCATGGTTGTCCCGCTTTGTTAAACAAGAATGCTATGTGGTGGCTGGGCTCGTTGCCATGGGCATACTGACCAATGAGGCCACTAATGTCTGGTGAGAGGTTGTTGCCAGTAATCTCGGAGCTCTCTGCAAATAGTTGCTCCAAGTGTTGTGTGAAGGGCTTGACGCCTCCATGCATATCTATAAATGTCTCTGTATCGTGCAATACAAACCAACTATGTTGCCATGCATTTCCTTCGGTGTAATCGGTATGTTGGCGGTGACTCGAATGTTTAGGGTCGAAGGGTTGGTTCCACGATTTTCCGTCTGACGATTTTCCACGCATAAAGCCTGTATCTATGTCTAGCAAATGTTTCCAAGCTTCGGCACGTTTAAAGAAGTATTGGTAATCTTCTTCTTTATTTAAAGCTTTTGCCATTTGTGCCACACACCAGTCGTTGTAGGCATATTCTAATGTGATGGTTACCGACTCGTCCATTTTGTCGAAAGGCAAGTATCCATACTGTTTATAGGCTTCTAGTCCACGTGCATCTTGCATCATGGTGGCTTTCATGGCTTGGTAGGCTTTTTCTACATCGTAGTCTCTTATTCCCTTTTGATATGCTTCGGCCATAACGGGGATGGAGTGGTAGCCTGTCATGGTGTTGGTTTCGTTGCCATAGAGGGTCCACACGGGTAGTGAGCCGCTCTCATCGAAATATGCCAGCATAGAGTTCACAACATCTGATGTGAGTTTTGGATTCAAGATAGTTAGCAGTGGATGCTCTGCCCTAAAGGTGTCCCAAAGCGACAGGGTGGAGTAGGCTGTGTAGTTGGTGGCTTGTGCTATGCTATCGTTTTGCAAACGAAACTGTCCGTTTTTGTCGCTAAATGTAACGGGTGCTATTTGTGCATGATAGAGCGAGGTGTAGAAAATAGTTTTGAGGGAGTCTATGGGGGTTTGTACCACTATCTTTGCCAATGCTTCTTGCCATATATTGTGTGAGGCTGCTTTTGTTTCATCAAAATTGAATGTGCCGGGATTATCAAGGTTCTCTTTTGCATTCTCTATGCTTACTGATGAGAGTGCTAGTTTTAGTTGCAGGGTATTGCCCTCTTTGGGGTTGAAGAAGAGTTGTGCTGCTGTTTTATCTGATGCTACTGATGCTTCTTTGGCTAGTTTATGATTTTGGTATAGGTTGTGGGCTATGATTGGTTTTGAGAATTCTGCAACAAAAAACACCTTTTGATTGTTTGCCCATCCCGTGCTGTGGCGATAGCCGGTGATGGTGGTGCTGTTTTCTATTGTGAGGGCTGTCTCCAAGGGTTTGTCCCAATTGATAGCAAAGCCCAAATCGATTACCAATGATTGGATGGAGCTCTCTTCTTGGAAGGTGTATTTGTGATAGCCTGTGCGCAGGGTTGAGGTAACTTCTGCATTCACTTTTGGTGTTTCGAGGTACACCTGGTAGTAGCCTGGCGAGGCACTCTCGTTGCTATGCGAATAGGTTGATTTGTAGGGTAGTTTGTTGCGGTTGGTGGTTGCTACGTTTAAATCTAACGCTTTGTTGGTGGGCATTACCAACAGGTCGAGTAGGTCGCCAATACCCGTGCCGCTGAGATGTAGGTGTGCAAAGCCCACCATCACCGAGTCGGAGTGGTGATAGCCTGATACCCAGTCCCATCCTTGTGTTCCGTTTACGGGACTCACTTGCACCATGCCAAATGGGCGTGTTGCTCCAGGAAAGGTGTGTCCGTGCTGGCCTGTACCTATAAATGGGTCTACATATGCGGTGAGGTCTTCAATGTTTTGAAGGGTGTTGTCTTTGCCCCTGTTGCACGCTAGCATGATTAGAGTGAGGAGTATGAGTGCTGTTTTTTTCATTCTTAATTCTTGTCTTTTATTAAAAGGATCTTGGTTTGAATGTTTTACAGGTCGCTTCTACGAAGCTTGCGATAATTTGTCGAATGTCTACTACAGACAGAGCTGCATCTATGATGCGCTGGTTGGTAGTATGTTTTAATAGTTGTTTATTGTTGTTTCTATAGCATTGTTTTTAAAGTATTGTTATCTATAGGCATGCTTCTTGCTGCTTGGTTATAGCTCCGTTAGGGGCGTCCCTGTTTGTAGCAGGTTTGTTGAAAAACCATTTACAGCTTCGTAGAAGCGACCTGTTGTTACCTTTTGCCAACATCTGTCTTTGACTTGTGTTGGTATTCTTAATAAGGTAAAGTATAGGACTGAAACCTGCGCCAGCAAAGGGTGGTTAGTAACGTGTGATTAGCAAACCGTTATCTGTAAGCTTTTGTAGCAAAGCCAATGAGAACAACTAACAGACCGACTACCACCCCATTAACAATTAACAATTAATAATTAACAATTAATAATTATTTCCCCCCTATAGTTTTGCATTTATAGCCGACGATATAAATTTAGCCGCAGCCACATTCAATCCTCCACCCACAACAAGCATATCGGCCTGTTGGCGCGAGGGCTTGATAAACTCCTCGTACATGGGGCGTACAGTTTTGTAGTAGCGCTCTATAACATCTTGTGCTGTTCGTCCACGCGACTCCATGTCGCGTTCGATAATGCGCGATAGTCTGTGGTCGGCATCAACCTCTAAGTAGATGCGCATATCCATCTCATCGCAAAGTTGTTTGCATGTGAAGATAAGAATACCTTCGATAAGCAATATCTTTTTGGGTTTAATAGGAATTGTTTCTTCTTGTCGTGTACAAGTGAGGTATGAATAGGTGGGTGACTCAATGGGAGTACCATTTTTTAGTTTTTGAATGTCGCTGAGCAGTAAATCCCATTCAATAGAGTCGGGATGGTCGAAGTTGAGTTCTTTGCGTTGCTCCATGGGCAAGTGACCACTATCTTTGTAGTACGAATCTTGTGTTATAACAGAGATTTGATCGTATGGCACACGCTTTAAGATTGAGTTAACTAACGTAGTTTTTCCAGAGCCTGAACCTCCGGCTATACCGATTATAAACATGTTTTTTGAGTTCATAAAATGAATATATATTGTATCTGTTTTTCTTTAAATAGTGGTGTGTTTATTTTTTCTTGCCAACATAGAATGTAACTGGTATGTGGGCAGGCGATTTGATGGGTGTGTTGCCAATCAACACTTTTGGCCACAGTTTTACGGTTACTTTTGTTTCACCAGGCGATATGCCAATAAAGCGGCTCATCTCGCTACTCACTTTCTCTTTTGAGTATCTGTTCATTAAGTTCATTAGGTCTACACCTATTGAAAGGGGCACAACTTGCGATCCACCTGGCTCGATGCGAACGGGTGTGTCAAGTTTTCCGCTTGTAAGCTCCATATCGTTCAATTCAATCATGTAGTCCATTCCATTTAAAAAAGCTGCTGCTTTTTCGTTTGGGTTTGCTACATCGAGGTTTATCACCATTGAGAGGGGTATGTTTTGCAACGTTCCGCCAGAGAGAATAGTGGTGAGCGAGGCAATTTGTAGAACTGATACAGATTTTCCTTTGCCCAGATTGATACCTGCTATTTGTATGTTATCGATAGAGTTGTAGTCGTATTTGCATTGCAATAGGTTGTATGCGCCTCCTATTTGCTGTACCACATCGCAGCTATACATAAAAAGTATTGTGGAGAGTATGATGATTGCTTTTTTCATTTTTTTTGTTCAGTTTTGTTTCTGTTGTTGTTTTTTTTTGATTAGAGAGATAAACTTGTATCTCTATCTTTTGTAATAAATGGTTTATACTTCGACTTCGCTCAGTGATCCTATTTCGACAAGGTTTAGAAAGTTTTTAGTAAAGATTATTTGATGGTCACCATTGTTGCACCATATCCATACTCCTGAAAAGAGGCATCTTGACAATCTACTCTCTTGTACTCTTTCTTGATTGCTTTGTATATCTCTTTTTTGAGCACACCATCGCCTTTGCCGTGAATGAATACAATTCTTGTTTTCTTTTTATTTATGTTTTCTTTCATCACTTCGTGAAACTTGTCCATCTGGTAGTCTAGCATATCTTTGTTGCTCATGCCAGCAGTGCTATCCAATAGCTGGTGGATGTGGAGGTCTATCTCTAATATATCGTCTTTTTTCTTCACTATTTTTTGAACACGCGGGCGGCGAGCGGGCGTATCATCTTTCTCTCTTAAAGCACGCTCAATTTCTTCTTTAGAGATTACTATTTGACGTTCGGGGGTGTCTCTACGGGTGATGTAGTATACTAGTGCGTCGTTTTCGTAATAGTCGTTTTCTTTAAAACTGTGAAGCTTGTAAAACTTTACGGTGTCTATTTTAAATTCAACTGATACTGGACTCTTTAGTGAGTAGGGTTTGTGGTGCTTGAAGGCTACATACTGCACACACACTTGCTCCATGTCGTTGAGGAGGGTTTTGTCGAACTCTTCCAAAAACAGCTTGGTGTTTGGCTCTACAAGTCCGCTGTATCGGCTTTGCCATGAGCTGTTTGTGCGACTCATATAGTTTATAAACAGGTAGTAGTTGCTATCGTTTACAAAGAAACATTCGAATGTGGTGGTCGACAGTTTTTTAATGTCGGTGGGAAGGTATACCAAGCAAGAGGTTATTCTCTCTCCAGAGAGGGTCTCTTCGGGTGCATTGTCTTCTATTGTATCAATTTGAGGTGCGTTGGCTGCTTTTATTGTCTCCTCTTTCACCTCTGCCTCTTCTAGTTTTTTGCTGTCGGCAGTTCTTACTGCTATACACTCCGTTGCCAGCACGGGTATGTCGAAGCCATGTTCGTCTTCAACTATTACTATGTTTTTGTCTTGAAATCCTTTGACTTTTCCACCACCTATTGTGTTGAGAAATCTGATGGTGTCGCCAATTTGTAATTTATGCATTTTAATTATATTGTGTGTGAAACATCTATTTTTGATGCTCAAAAATGTGTTTCATTGATTTTATTTTGACTTACTTGCAAAGTTGACTAATTTTGTTGGATTTTCATCATGAATTAAATGAATAGATGAAAGTATAAAGCTTAAAAAATGAAAAATAGTTCAGTAGAGTCTATCGCTATATCAGAATATAATTATCATCTGCCCGATGAGAGGATTGCTAAATATCCTTTGGGCAAGAGAGATCATTCGAAACTTTTGCACTATTGCAAGGGTGCGATAAAGGTACAAAGTTTTTTTGAACTGCCAGAATTGCTTCCTGCTTATAGTTTAATGGTGTTTAACAATACTAGGGTAATACATGCACGACTGTTGTTTAAAAAGCCAACTGGCGCCACTATAGAGGTGTTTTGTTTGTCGCCACATGCTCCAAAAGATTATGCGCAAAGTTTTGAGCAAACATCCACAAATGTGTGGAGTTGTATGGTGGGCAATGCACGAAAATGGAAGGATGAGCCTTTGATGTTGCCCTTGAAGGGCGATGGGGGCGATGTTGTGCTGTGTGCTAAAAAGCTTTTGACGGAGGGGCAAGAGCATCAGATAGCGTTTAGTTGGGACAATGATGCCTATACTTTTTCTGAACTGCTGGAGATGGCTGGCAACTTGCCCATACCTCCCTATTTGAATAGGGCTACAGAGAAGAGTGACGAGAACACGTATCAAACTGTTTACTCGCAGGTGGAGGGGTCTGTGGCTGCACCCACAGCGGGTTTGCATTTTACAGATGGTGTGTTGGAAGCGCTGGGCAGTAAAAATATTGAACGCACAGAGGTAACGCTTCATGTGGGGGCTGGTACTTTTAAGCCAGTAAAAGCGGCTCAAATAGGTGGGCATGAGATGCATACCGAGTTGATAGCTGTGAGGCGAGATACCATTGAGAAGATGCTTGCCAATGAAAACAAGCTTGTTGTGGTGGGCACTACATCGCTGCGCACCATCGAGAGTTTGTATTATATTGGGGTGAAGTTGTTGAGAGGCGAAAGGTTGTTGGCAAATAATATCGCTGTGAAACAGTGGGAGCCTTATATTGAGGCTAATAATGGGTATGCTCCCAGAGAGTCGTTGCAGGCTATCTATGCCTATATGATGGAGCACAATTTGGGGGTGTTGATAGCTTCTACGCAGATAATGATTGCACCGGGTTATCAGTTTAAGTTTGTGGATGGGTTGCTCACCAATTTTCATCAACCGCAAAGTACTTTGTTGTTGCTTGTGTCGGCTTTTGTGGGCAACGATTGGCGCAAGATATATGACTTTGCTATTGACAATGATTTTCGCTTTTTGAGTTATGGGGATAGTTCGTTGTTGTGGAAAAAGGAAAGTAAGGGGTGAAGGGTGAAGGGTAAGGGGTGAAGGGTAAGGGGTGAAGGGTTAAAAATTAAAAGTGGTGTGGGAAAATATTAAATGTACCCCTCATTTACCCATGTAAATATTAATAACTACTTTATCTGCTTGTATTTGGTTAAAGGTGTGTTGAAACATTCATTTCGATAGCTTTTTTTCGTATTTTTGCATATAAATTTGAAGAAGAAATATACTGAACGATGAAAATCTTTCTAAAGGCATTAAGAATACTCGCTATTGTGGTTGTATCGATAGTGTTGCTCAATATTATTATATTTATAACATTGAGCATACCTTTTGTACAAAACAAAGCTAAAGACTTTGCATTGAGCAAGCTAAAGCCCATGATAAACACAGAGGCTACAATTGGCAGTATCAATTTGCAATTGCTCAATAGCGTGAGAATACGCGACTTGTACGTAGAAGACCAAAACCAAGATACGCTGCTCTTTGTAAACAAATTGGATGTGAAGTTTAATCCACTTGGACTGCTTAATAAGAAGTTGCAATTTTCTGCTATCAATCTCGAAAACTTTACTGCCAATATCTATAAAGAGACTCCAGAAGCGCCTTTCAACTTTCAGTTTATTATAGATGCCTTTGCAAGTGAAGATACTACCTACAAAGAGCCAAACCCCAACCCAATGGTGATTAGCTTCGATAATGTGGCTCTCAAAAATGGGGTGGCTCACTACAATATTTTATCTGCGCCCATTACACCCGATGTTTTTAATGCTAACCACATAAATGTGTATGATTTAAATGCACGCTTGAAAGCGCCTTCGATAGATATCAATAACCTTGATGCTACTATCAGAAAGCTATCGCTTAAAGAGCGCACTGGGCTTACTTTGCATCATGTGAAAACGAGTAGGGTGAGGTCGAAAGATGGTAGAATAACAGCCAATAAACTGGCTATAAAATTAAACACAACGGAGATTGATGCTGCTGATGTTGTCTATTGTATCAACACGCAAGAGTTTGCAATAGATATGAAGAGCAACAATATCGACCCGGCTGATATAGCGCTGTTTTCGCCGCAGTTTGCTGGTCTAAACAAGACTTTGAAAATAGATGCAAACCTAAAAGGACAATTGCCACAAGCAGATATTTCTAGCCTGATAGTGGAGTATGGAACTACTACAAAAATTGATTTAGCGGGTCATATCGAAGATTATACCAAATATGATAATGCCGATGTGGCAATAGACCTGAAAGAGCTGCGCACTACACAAGCCGATTTGGATGCATTTATGAAAATTGGAAGTGCCGAAACTGTACTGCCAGAGCAGGTGAAGGCATTGGGCAACTTAAATGTGAGGCTCACAGCAAAGGGTACATTGAAGCGATTAAATATTAATGGATTATTTAAAACCAAACCAGGTAGTGTACGAATTACGGGTGTGGGGGGTATTCCTACACCATTTTCCGATTTCACGTTTGATGGGCGTGTTGAAACTAATAACCTAAACACTGCCATGATATTGGGAGAGGAGTTGGGACTCGACTCGGTGTCAGCCAACATTAATGCAAAGGTGAAACAGATAAAGGATAAACCAATTAGTGTAATTGCTGATGGTACCATATCTTCGTTGAAATATAAAGAGCACAATTATAGCAATCTCAATTTTACAGGAAGTTATATCAATAGCGATATAATAGCTGATATAAACACAGATACGCCAACCGATAAATTCGATTTGCATGCAGAGATGTTAAATGCAAGTGGTATGGATATCACTGTTAATGGAACCATTGACAGACTAGTGTTGAAGCCTTTTTATTCTCCTGAAGGGTGGGTAGATGCTTCGCTCACAGCGCGCATAGATGGTCAGTTTAGTGGAACCACTATCGACGATATGATAGGAACGCTAGTTATAGACAGTACTTCGCTGGTAGAGGAGTCGTTTATATTTAATCCTGGTGCAATTTATCTTCAATCGCTAGTGGAGGATGGGGAGAAAACCATTCAGATATTCTCTAACTTTTTGGAGGCGGAGATAAAAGGCGACTACTATTTTACCTCAATAGCAGAAGAGATAAAGCAGGTGTTGCAGCCTCATTTGCCTACAATATTGGGGATGGACAGTGTAGCGGTGGATTATAAAAACGATTTCCAATTTTCGTTTACCATTAAAAATACGGAGGATTTATCGCATGTTTTCTCGCTTCCTTTATACAATATAGAGCCTGGCACAATAACAGGTAGGGTGGATATGCCGCAGAGGCAAACCACTATTAATGTTGCTGTGCCACGTTTGATGTTTGGAGCTAATGAAGTGCGACAAACAAAAGTGAATATGCTTGTTACTCAAATGCATGGTGTGGATTTGGATGTCGACACCTATTTGGTGCAAGATGATGGGTATATTAATGGAAAACTAGGCACGAAGGTGTATCAAGACTCGGTAATCAACTCGCTCTTTTTTGATATGAACAACGATGTGATTGTATCAAACGGGGAGTTGCGGGCTTCCATTGGTTTTGATAAAGATGAGGAGATGAATTTGGCAACCAATATCATGATTCATCCCACCACATTGCGTTTCAATAAAAAAGATGTAAATATTATTCGAAGTTCGGTGCATCTCACTAGCGATTCTATAAATATTAACAACTTTGGCATCAGGCACGATGGTAAACAGCAGTTTGGTATAGATGGTATAGCATCTAAAAATGTAGAGGATAGTGTGCGTCTGTTTTTTGATGGTGCAGAGTTGGCTAATATATTAACTGCATTTAATGTGGAAAATATTTATGGCACTATCGATGGCAGTATGATGGTTAGAAGGGTGCTAGACAATCCGGTAGTACACACCGATCACTTGAATATTTTTGACATCCGTACTGACAAAGATACCATTGGTACACTGCATGTGGAGGCGCTTTACAACCCTGCCGACGATGGACTAAGGCTTGATGTGTATATTAATAAAGATGGGGTGCGCCACACTGGCGTTACGGGTTTTGTGCCTACTGTGGGTGAAAAAGATATCGACCTCGATGTTGTAATAAATGAGCTGCCTTTGCGATGGATACAACCATTTGCAGTATCTACCTTTAGTAAGATGGAGGGTACTGTGAGCACTAAAATGGATATTGTGGGAAAAACATCGGCGCCTATCATAGAGGGGTGGTTGGGTGTGAACGAGGGTTTGCTAAAAGTGGACTTCACCAATGTTGAGTACCGTATTTCGGATACCATTCGTGTGAATAGAGATAATGTGGGTTTCGAAAACTTGGTTATTCTTGATGAGAATAATAAAAGGGCTACAATAGGGCTCGTGGTTAATCATAGCGACAACTTTGGTAGATTGGATTATAAAGCAAAAATAAGGTTCAATGATTTTATGCTGCTCAATAATGCCGATAGAACTGATTTAATGGCTCATGGATTGTTGAAGCTTGATGGTGATATCAATTTAACTGGATCTCCAACAGGGCTATTTGGAACTGCTAATATAAGAACAAGCAGCAGGTCGAAAGTGAAGATAGAGTTGCCTCAAACGGCGTCGGCATCAGAGTATAAGGGTATTATCTATATCAATACCCCACAGGATGACGACCCTCTTGCTTTTGTGAAAGAGAGAGAAGATCCGTCAAGGCGCCGTTCAAGTCCCTCTACAAATAGTATGCTGATAGATATACAGGCAACTGTGAATTTGACGCCACTATTAGAACTTGCTGTGCAATACAACCCCCGAACGGGTGATGAGGTGTCGATAAGTGGAACAGGTGAGTTGGGTGTTAACTTTAACACGAAGTCTGATCCGCAAATAAGAATCTATGGCGAGTATATTGCTCAAAGTGGTGAGGCAAGTCACAACCTACAGGGATTGAAGAAAATCAATTTTAAATTGAAAGAGGGTAGCAAGATTAACTTTATGGGCGACCCGCTTCAAACAAGATTTAATCTTACAGCTTATCATCAGGTAAAGGCAGATTTGGCAACATTGAGTAATAGTTTTTCGCAAGATGCTAATATGTCGAATACTAGAGTACCAGTGAATGCTGTTTTGGATATAAGTGGCGACTTGGATGAAATGCAGCTTAGCTATGATGTGGAGCTGCCTGATGCATCGCAGGATGTGCAACAAAAAGTGAAGAGTTTGATAAATACAGAAGAGGAGCGCATTAGACAGTTTGGAAACCTTGTGGCAATGAATAGTTTTTATGGCGCTTCAAGTGGCTCACAGGGAGGGTTTGGTAGCGATATGTTTACCAATGTTGCAGCAGGATATTTAGCCAAAGGCTTGGATGCGCTCTTTTCGAGTGCGCTCAACGATAATTGGAGCATTAGTACCAACTTGGAGACGCAAAATGGCACGTTTGAAGATGTGCGCATGGGTGTGGATGTATCTACACGTCTCTTCGACGACAGGTTGGAGGTGTCTACCAATTTGAGTTATGGTGAGGATCAGATGAATAGATATCAACAAGATTTTATTGCTGAGTTTGATGTGCGCTACAAGTTGCTCAGTTGGCTCAAACTGCGTGCTTTTAACAAAGCCAACGAACGCTATTACAAACTTGCGCCTACCACACAGGGTGTTGGTCTTGAAGTGAATAGAGAGGCAAAAACTTTGAGAGGGTTGTTTAGATTCCGTTTCTTTCAAAGAAAGAAAAAAGAGGAAGTAGTGGAAGAAACTCCCTAAAGCGTTGTTGCTAGGGTGATGAGCTTTGAAAAGATGGGTGTTGTGGAATTCTTCCATAATATTCTATCCAAACTATGAAAGCCAATATTATTTTGTTAAATTTGTAGGTACTTATTAATTCAAATAGAAACTAACTAATGGCATATATCGATTATTATAATGTGTTGGGGATAAGCAAGAACGCCACCACCGATGAGGTGAAGAAGGCGTATCGCAAACTGGCACGGAAACACCATCCCGATTTAAATCCTAACAATAAGGAGGCGGAAAAGAAGTTTCAACAGATAAACGAAGCCAACGAAGTGTTGAGCGATCCAGTAAAAAGAGAGAAATACGATAAGTATGGCAAGGATTGGAAACATGGCGAGGAGTTTGAAAGGGCACAACGTGCACAACAATCGCAAAGACAGTATCAAGGGCAAGGCTCACAATCATACTACGCTGGACAAGGAGGCGATTTTGGAGCAGAATTTGGCGGCGATGATTTCTCCGACTTCTTCCACTCTATGTTTGGTGGCGGATTTTCGCAACAGTCGCGTGGACGTTCACGCTTTAAAGGACAGGATTTGAATGCAGAATTAGAGTTGACGCTGCGTCAAGCAATGAATACGCATCAACAAACGCTTACCATAAACGGAAAGAATGTGCGCATCACCATTCCTGCAGGAGTGAGCGATGGGCAAAAGATACGATTGAAGGGGTATGGTCAGCCTGGCATAAACAATGGACCAAGCGGCGACCTCTACATAACATTTAGAATAGCGCAAGACCCTGTATTTAAACGTAAAGGCGACGATTTGTATAAGCAGATAGAGATTGATCTTTATACTGCTGTGTTGGGCGGAGAAATTATGATAGATACCCTCACGGGCAAAGTGAAATTTCCTGTGAAACAAAACACACAACAAGACACTACAGTGCGATTGCGTGGCAAGGGATTTCCTGTTTATAAAAAGGATGGACAGTTTGGAGACCTTTATATTACAGTGAAAGTGAAGCTGCCAGAGCGATTGACAGACAAAGAGAAAGAGCTATTTACAGAACTATCAAACTTGAACAAATGATGAGCAGAAAAAAGATAACATACACAGAATGCTTGCAAATCTATCAGGTGGAAGAGACTTTCTTGAACCAGCTAGAGAGTTCGGGCTTGATAGAGATTGTAATAGAGGAAGACGACAGATATATCGAATATGACTACCTGCAAGAGATTGAGCAGTTTGTACGCTGGCACTACGAGCTAGAGATAAATATGGAGGGAATTGAAGCCCTGTATCATATGTTGCAGCAAGTGCAGCAGCTACAAGAGGATGTGGAAAAATTGAGGGGTGAATTGAATTTTTATAAATCTATTGTTTAATCTTTCTAATAATGTGGTGTAGAAACAAAACACAGATATGCTAAAGAGTCTCTTTATTGAAAATTATGCATTGATTGACGAACTTAAAGTGGAGTTCGACAAGGGATTCTCCGTTCTTACGGGTGAAACCGGGGCAGGTAAATCAATTATTTTGGGTGCATTGTCTCTTATATTAGGAGAGCGTGCCGAAAGTAAGTTTATTAAGCAAAACGAAAATAAATGCACCATCGAAGGTGTGTTCAACATCTCTGTATATGGCTTGCAATCGCTGTTTGAGAAAAACGATTGGGTGTACGACGGAGATATATGTATTATAAGGAGAGAGATATGGGCAAGTGGCAGATCGCGTGCATTTGTAAACGATTCGCCGGTATATTTGCAAGACCTCAAAGAGTTGGGCGAGAGACTGATTGATATACACTCGCAACACGAGAATTTGTCGTTGAACGACAACTTGTTTCAATTGACCTTAATAGACTCAATAGCCAAAACGGCTGTGGTGAAGGAGGGTTATAGGTCTTATTATCACTCATACAGAAAGGTAGAGAAAGAGCTACTCAATCTGCATCAGCAAGCCCAGAAAAACAAAGAGGAGCAAGATTTCTTGCAGTTTCAATTCGACAGCCTTACCGAAGCAAACCTTGTGGAGGATGAGCAAGAACTATTGGAAGCTGAACTTGAAACAATAACCCATTCAGAGGAGATAAAATCGAGTTTATACAGATTAACCAATACTTTGTCGGAAGATGAAGAGAGTGTAGAGTCGGGTCTGCGCAAAGCTCTTGATGCAGCCAAATCGCTACAGCGCTTTGCTTCTACTGCAGCATTTTCGCAAAGTTTTGTAGAGCGTATCGAGTCTGCTTATATCGATATGAAAGATTTGCGCGAAGAGGCAGAAAGCATATTTCAGGATGTGGATTTTGACCCCGACCGTCAACAAATTATCGAAAACAGATTGAGCGTAATATACAGTTTGCAAAAGAAACACTCGGTTGCCACGGTGAAGGAGTTGTTGGATATACTTGCCGATATCGATTTGCAGCTTCAAGGTATCGACTCGCTAGACGAGCGCATAGAGCAGCTAGAAAAGGAGTTTGCCGAGAAGAAAGAAACTGTTTATGCTGCAGCTGATAGTTTGAGTGAGTTGAGAAAATTGTCGGTAGCTACCATAGAAAAAAGCATTGAAGATAAATTGAAGTATTTGGGAATGCTGAATGCTAAATTCAAAATACAGTTTAGGGACAAAAAGGAGTTGGATGCTACGGGCAAAGACAACATCAACTTCTTGTTTACAGCTAATAAAAACACTGACTTGCAGCCCATTGCACAAATAGCATCGGGTGGAGAGATTTCTCGTTTGATGCTTGCGCTAAAATCGTTGGTTGCTGATGCTACAGCCCTGGCAACCATTATATTTGATGAGGTGGACACTGGTACATCCGGAGAGATTGCAGATAAAATGGGATTTATTATGCAAGAGATGAGCAACAAAATGCAGGTTGTAGCAATAACTCACTTGCCACAGATTGCAGCAAAGGGAAGTGCTCACTACTATGTGTATAAAGAGGAGTTGACAGATGCCACAATCACATCTATAAAAAAACTAACAGAACAAGAGCGTATTGACGAGATAGCACGAATGTTGAGTGGTGCAGAAACCACCATACAAGCTTTGGAAAATGCAAGGGTAATGCTCAATACAATTGAACAATAACAATAAATTATATATGAAAGAGAAAGAGATGATTTTTGGTCTTCGTGCAGTAATAGAAGCAGCACAAGCCGGTAAAGATATTGATAGGGTGTTGGTGAAGAGAGAGTTGCAAGGCGAGCTGTTTCGTGAGCTGCAAGATGTGATGGCTTTGCACGAGATACCCATTCAGAAAGTACCCCTTGAGCGTATCAACCGTTTTACACGTAAAAACCATCAAGGTGTGTTGGCTTTTATATCGGCTGTTACTTATCAGAAAATAGAAGACATTGTACCAATGCTATACGAAGAGGGCAAAAATCCTTTCATAGTTGTATTGGACGGCATTACCGATGTGCGCAACTTTGGTGCTATTGCGCGTACTTGCGAAGTGGCGGGAGTTGATGCCATTGTAATTCCTGCAGTAGGAAGTGTGCGGGTTACTGCTGATGCTGTTAAAACTTCGGCTGGTGCATTGCACTCTATCCCTGTGTGTAGAGAATTGAGAATAAAAGATGCTGTACAGTTTTTGAAGAATAGCGGCATAAAAATAGTAGCCGCCACTGAAAAGGCTGCCGAAAACTATACCACTTCATCTTATACGGACCCGGTTGCTATATTGATGGGAGCTGAGGATGTGGGCATCTCCGATGAGCTGTTGAAGATATCAGACGAGTTGGTTAAATTGCCAATATTTGGCAAAATCGAGTCGCTCAATGTGTCTGTGGCAGCGGGGGTGATGTTGTATGAAGTAATACGACAAAGGCAATTGACAGTGGGCAATTGACAATTGACAATTTTTCTTATTCAAAATTGAATTCAAATCACAGATTCACAAATTATATAAACCATTAAAAATAATAATTCATTATGAAAAAACAACTATCAACAACTAACGCACCCGCAGCCATTGGCCCATACAGCCAAGGAGTAGATGTAAACGGACACGTATTTGTATCGGGACAATTACCCGTTGACCCAAAAACAGGAGAGACCGCCGAAGGTGGTATAAAGGGACAAACCTTACAAATATTCAAGAATATTGAAGCAATATTGAAAGAGGCTGATATGACATTGGATAACGTAGTTAAAACTACTGTTTTCCTTACAGATATGGCCGACTTTGCAGACATGAATGAAGTGTATGCCACTCAGTTTTCAGGCACATTCCCTGCTCGCTCGGCTTTTGCTGTAAAAGGATTACCAAAGAATGCTCAAATTGAGATTGAAGTAATTGCAATGCGATAAGTTAAATCACTATTGGTTTAGATATAATGCTAAATAAGCATTAGCATATAGAGCACAGATGAAGGTTACTATGTAATTTTCGGCTGTGCTTTTTTGTGTTCGGTTGATTGTATGTGTTTGCATATAATTCTTCATTTACACACTAAATAGATGTAATTGCATATACTATGATACTCAACTTAGCCGAATTCGTAAAAATACAACGTAAAAATACAAACCTCATATAAGAAGAGTAAACCGTAAAAACATACTACTATCTAGCGCATCGTAGATGCAGTACCGCATGTAGAAAACAGTCAAGCACTTTACCTCAGACATCGATAGATGCGCCTGTAAATTGGAACATAACGAAGCAGATTAAATAAAGCGATACAATATAACATAATGTAAATACATACCTTTACACCTAATCCAAAAACATTCATCTCAAAGCTTTTCAATTTATTTTTCAGAAAAACAGATACAACGTCACATCTCATTGATATGCTTTTAAAAATATAAATAAGAGGACTTTATTTTCTCCTATTTAGTTAAGGTTGATTAATAAGTGAAGGTCTTTTTCCTTTAATTACATATGACAATTAGAATAACACGTGACCATTTGCTCCGTTTGCACGGAAATTAGATGCAAAGGAGGCTTATTTATGAGAATCTTTAATGTTGGAGAACAAAACTGATAGCGAAAATGACTCTAAACTTATAATTAAATTACAATAATGTGTGTGTAAGTTAAATAGGTGGTTGAGATAATGGTGATTGATAGCCAATTGTCATTATTACCTTGTGATAATCTAATAACACGTCACGTGTTGTCTCAAAAAACAAAAGTAAATTAGAATAACACGTCACGTGTTATTGAGAATGAATAGTAGATAAGGCAGTATGCATTGCAGTCTTTAAATTTGTATGTCTATTAATAAAGTCATTGTAACTATCTGATTATATAAGTTGTACAGATATTTGAGCTTGTTAGGCTATAAAAATACAGAGCTATTTATCAGCAGTTAATATACAGTAATTTGCCTGAAGAGCTATACTGAGTACTGTTTTAAAATAATAAGGAATCGATTTGAGCTGAAAAACACACCTTATATATATTAACAACAGTGTTAATATATATAATAAATATGATTGTAGATACTGTTGAAGTTCTATTGTAAAGTTGTAACTCTTTATTTATTAATGATATTTTAATTTAGACAATACCAGTCAATCAAAATCTAGAATTCAAAGCACGAAACAAATATTGATGCTATGCTCATTAGAAGCGACGGATGGTTCTATTGAAATAAACATTGTCCAAAAGTGGTGCTCTATATGCAAACACAACAAGTTGCCTGTTACTCTTTTACTAGACGTTAAGCATACACTGTTGAGATGTGATGAATAATACAGGTTAAAATGCTTTACTAAATTGGTGTCATTGACACTTGTAAATGAAAATAATTCAATGTTTTTTTGTAGATTTGTTACACTAACACAAAAAAGATATGCAGCACTACAAAAATATACTATTGATTGTTCTTAGTTTGTTCTTATTGGTTGCTTGCAATCCACAACCCAAAGCACCAGAATTGTTACAGCATGCCCAGCTGTTGATGGAGGACAATCCCGATAGTGCACTATTGCTTATCGACTCTATTTTCTATCCCGAAAAAAGTTTGAGTAAGCATGACTATATGTATTATCAGGTAGCTAAAGTACAAGCCAAATACAAAACTTATCGCCCTGTGAAGGAGGATACGTTGATATTTGAAGCGAGACGCTATTTCGAAAAACATAATAAAGATTTAGAGAAAATCACCTTAGCACACTTTTATAGTGGAGCTGTATATCGCGATAAAAGTGACTATGACAAAGCCATGCAAGCATACAAAGATGCTGCCACAACGGCACAAAAAACTAACGATCCTGATTTAAAAGGCATGGTGCAATATAATATAGGGGATTTGCTTTTGCAGGATAATTTATACACAGTAGCACAGGATGCTTACAAAAAGGCAGAACAATTCTATGGGCAATCCTCAAAAAATGCTGAAGAAAAACAAATAAAATGTTTAAGTGCATTAGGGCGTATGTTTTTAATGTTTAACAAGCCTGATAGCACGTTCTTTTATCTTCACAAAGGATTAGAATTGGCAGAGGAAATAAGAAATATTGAATTGCAAAGCCATCTGATGCAAAATTTGAGCATTGCTTACAGAGAGGCAAAGGAGTATGACAAAGCTGAAGATTTATTGAGTCAATCATTTCTGTTGAATAACGATAGTGCAGAAGAGGTTCGTTATTACCTTAACTTTGCAAACTTATATTCGTTGATGGGAGAGAATGATTCTGTAACAGTTTACAAAAATAAACTGC
>RRZT010167729.1_pt1 | contig 155057 bp, 132 predicted proteins | sample 2165551 | NCBI WGS metagenome assembly RRZT01 (sample SAMN10456910, study PRJNA506462) | wastewater metagenome | biome: wastewater; feature: sludge; material: wastewater sludge; isolation source: wastewater sludge with Escherichia coli K12::gfp cells carrying plasmid... | place: USA: Moscow... | reverse complement strand
TGAGGACGCGGGTTCAATTCCCGCCACCTCCACCCCTTTTTCGCAGCCCGTGCGCGGCACCCGTCCCGGGTGCCGCGCACGGGCTGTGTTGCAGCCTGGCAGGATGGAGCCGTGGAACCCCAGGTGAACGCCGTGCCCCTCGTGCCGGGGACCCTGCTGGTGGCCAGCCCGGAGGCGACCGACGGGGTGTTCGAAGGCTCCGTCATCGTGCTGCTCGACGTCGATGAGTCGGGAGCGTTGGGGGTCGTCCTCAACGAGGTGAGCGATCTTTCGCTGACCGCAGTGCTGCCTGGCTGGGAGCCCCTCACCACCTGGCCTCACTGCCTGTTCGATGGTGGGCCAGTCTCCCAAGAAGGGGCGATCTGCCTCGCAACCCCGGCGCATCCCCGCGAGGAGCCCCCCGGGTGGCGTCCCTTGTTCGATCGAGTTGGGCTCTTGCACCTCGATACCCCGTTGGAGTTGGTGGACGGGGCCTACTCGGCGCTGCGGATCTTCGCCGGATATGCGGGCTGGGGTCCGCATCAACTGCAAGGGGAAGTCGCGCGTGGCGCCTGGGTGGCCGTCTCGCTGTGTGCGGGAGATGTGTTCGATGCGGATCCCGCAACGCTGTGGCGCCGCGTGCTAGGGCGCCAGGGTGGGGAACTAGGCTGGCTGGCGACGTGGACGCCCACGCCCGAACTGAACTGAGGAGGAGCCGTGAGCCCCGTGAGTGCTGGTCGGATCCTGGTAGTCGATGATGACACCGCCCTGGCCGAGATGCTGCAGATCGTCTTGCAGGCGTCCGGCTTCGACACGCACTGGGTAGGCCGCGGAGACGAAGCCCTGACGGAGTTCCGCCGGACTAAGCCCGACCTGGTCTTGCTGGACTTGATGCTGCCCGGGCGCGACGGCGTCGACGTGTGCCGAGACCTGCGCGCAGAGTCGAATGTGCCCATCGTCATGCTGACGGCCAAGTCAGACACCCTCGACGTCGTCGCCGGCTTGGAGGCAGGCGCTGACGACTACGTACCCAAACCGTTCAAGACTCAAGAACTGCTGGCGCGCGTCAAGACCCGCCTTCGCCGCAGCGCCCGCCCCGACGAGGACCCCTCCAGCCTGAAGATCGGCGACATCATCATCGACGTGGACGCCCACACGGTGCATCGAGGCGAGGAGCCCATCTCCTTGACGCCGCTGGAGTTCGACCTGTTGCTGGCCCTGGCCCGCAAACCGCGCCAGGCCTTCACCCGGGAACTCCTGCTTCAGGAAGTCTGGGGCTACCGGCACCCGGGAGACACCCGCCTGGTCAACGTCCACGTGCAACGGCTGCGCAGCAAGATCGAAGCCGACCCGGAGCATCCCGAGATCATCGTGACGGTCCGGGGCATTGGCTACCGCGCAGGGACACCGGCCTCGCCGTGAGCCGACTGCGCTGGCTCCTGGGCGCACCACAACGGTGGTGGTCTCGATCGCTGTCCATCCGCGTCGTCACCAGCAGTGTGGCGGCGGCCCTCCTTGTCTTCGGGGCTACCGGGTGGCTGCTCGTCAGCACCTCGTCGCGAGGCATCCTTGAGGCCAAATCTCGCCAGTCGGTTTCAGAAGCTTCCGCCGTCCTCGAAAGCATGCAAGGGGGGCTGCGCGACGCCGACCTGCGGACGTCCTCGGTCAATGAGCGCCTCACCGAGCTGGGGCGCGACGCCGCCAACCGCGGCAGCGTCGGCAACCAATACGAGGTGGTCATCAGCGGCCCCGTCTCCGACATCACCTCGGCAGGCGTCTCCGTTGCGTCCGTGCCCGACTCCATTCGGGCCGCCGTGCGCGACGGCGGACAAGACCTCTACACCACCCCGACCGCGGTGGTGTTCACCGACGGACGCGAAACCAAGCCCGGCCTCGTCGTCGGCGGTGCGCTCATGGCATCGGGAAGCGGACGCTACCCGGTGTACTTCATCTTCAGCATGGAACAAGAACAGCAGACCCTCGCTGTCGTCCAGCAGTCCTCCCTCGCTGCGGCCGTCGTCTTCGTCCCCCTCATCACCGCGATCATGTATCTCATCTCGCTCCAGGCCCTGCGTCCCATCCGGGGTGCGCGCGAGGCGTCAGAACGGATCGCCGCCGGAAACCTCGACGAACGCATGACGATCAGCGGAACCGACGACCTGGCCGGCCTGGGGCGCTCGATGAACCACATGGCCGACGAACTGGGGCGCAAAATCCAGCAGCTGGAGAACCTCTCCTTGGTGCAGCGTCAGTTCGTGTCCGACGTGAGCCATGAACTCCGCACCCCCCTCACCACCGTCCGCATGGCCGATGACCTGCTCCACGACGCCAGAGCCACGTTCGATCCGGTCACGGCACGCGCTGCCGAACTGCTCCACCGTGAACTCGACCGGTTCGAGTCGCTGCTGACCGAACTCCTGGAGATCAGCCGGTTCGATGCGGGGGCCGCCGAACTCATGATCGACGAGGTGGACATGGTCGACCTCGTCACCACCGAGGTCCGGGCACAAGACGCCCTGGCGGACTCCTATCGGACGGCCGTCGTCTTGGACGTGCCCGCCCAGGCACGCATCAAAGCGGACCCGCGCCGGGTTCGCCGCATCATCAGCAACCTGGTGTCGAACGCCATCGAGCACGGGGAAGGCAACGATGTCGTGGTCACCGTCCGCATGGGCGACGACGCCGTCGCCGTCACAGTGCGCGACCACGGCGTCGGATTCTCCGCCGTCCAAGCCCATCAAGTGTTCCAGCGCTTCTGGCGCGCAGACCCCTCCCGTCAGCGGACCGTGGGTGGCTCTGGGCTAGGGCTGTCCATCGCCCTGGAAGACGCCCAACTGCACGGTGGCTGGCTGAACGCCTGGGGCCGGGTAGGGCGCGGCGCCCAGTTCCGGTTGACCCTGCCGCTGGCCCCCGGCGAACCCCTGTCCGGTTCGCCCCTGTCGGCGGTCCCCAAGGACGTGGAGGGCTCATGGCCAAGAAGCTGACCGCACTGCTGGTGGGCGCCTGTCTGCTGTTGACCGGATGCAGCGGCGTCCCCACGTCTGGCCCCGTCGAGCGCGTCTCCGCCGACCCCGGGCACGTGAACTCCGGCGTGGAGATCGCACCGGCCCCGCCCGGGCCCAACGCCACGCCCGTCGAGGTGGTCGAGGGATTCCTGCATGCCCAGGCGTCCTGGCAACCGCAGTACGCCGTCGCCCGCGCCTACCTCACGACGGAGGCCGCCCAGCGCTGGCGTCCTGAGGCAGGCGTCCGGGTCTACGCCGAGGGGAACCCGGTGGCCGCGACCGACACGACCGCCACCCTCCGGGCGCCTTTGGTAGGGACGGTCGACGCCACAGGCGCCTACTGGCAGTCCACCGGCACCGTGGACCAGGACTTCGGGCTCGTCAAGAACGCGGAGGGGCGGTGGCGCATCAGCACGCCACCCGAGGGATTAACCATCTCCGAGTACCTGTTTGCCAGCGCCTTCTCCCGCGTCACGCCCTACTTCTTCGAACCAGGGGGACGCTGGCTGGTGCCCGACCCTCGCTATTACCCGCGCGGCTCCCAAGCCTATGAAGGGGCCGTGCGGGCGGTGCTGGAAGGCCCCACCGACTGGTTGAAACCCGCTGTGCGCCCCACAGACGTGAGCGCCAGCCTCAGCCATGTGTCCGTGTCCTCGACCGGCGTGGCCGCCATCACGCTACGGGGTGCCGGGGCACCGCCCGCCGCGGCTGCCCGCACCACGTTGCTGACGCAACTCACCCGAACCTTCGCCCAGTTCGAAACGGTGACGGCCATCGAGGTGACGTGGGAAGGGGAACCCGAACCGTGGACGCTGCCACCCTACGGGCGCACCATTCCCGTGTCCGCCTTTCCTGATGCCGATCCCGCACCGCGGCAAGGCAGTCGACAACTCTTCGCCGTCACCGACGGCGTCTTGGTGCGTGCCATGGAGGGGGGTGGCGGCAACGCCAACCTCGTCGTCGCCCCCGGCATCACCGGAGCGGTCACCGCAGCGGTACGTTCTGACGCCGTGTCGGCGGCAGCAGTGACGCAGGATCGTACGACGCTCGTCGTCGCGCCCCTGTCGGAGAATGCGTCCCGCACGGTCGCGACCGGCATCGGCCTGCGACGCCCTGACTTCGACCGACAAGGCTTCTTGTGGGTCAACGACGACCAAGGACACTGGTCGCTCCAGAACGCGGACAACACGTGGGTGCAACTCGACACGTCAGCGCTGGGGGAGGGGAAGATTGAGACGTTTCGGATCGCGCCCGATGGCATACGGGTAGCGATCATCATCACCCGCCCCTCGGGGCAACATGTGCTGGGCGTCGCCCGCATCGACCGGGGCGAGGGGGTCGCGGTCCGGGCGTGGCGTGAGTTGAGCGTCGCGACGTCCCAGGCGACGCCCACGTCGGTGATCGATGTCGGATGGAGAACACCCGACTCGCTGCTCGCCCTCGTCGGCGAGGGGCGGACGACCGGGGTGTTCGCGATCGCTCAAGACGGCTCGAGTGTCGCGGCGATCGGGCCCACCGCGGTCGTGGACGCCGAGCAACTCGCTGTAGCGCCGGAGGTGCCTCCCATGGTGCGCACGGCGGAGGGCGACGTGTGGCGCTACAACAGCGACTTCCGGTGGTCGTTGCACCTGTCGGGTGCCTCGAGCGTCCTGTACCCGGGCTGACGCCCCGGGCCTAACGTCTCGACGTGAGACCCGGGATACACGAACAACTGTCCTCGGTGATGGAAGCCGCCGCCTGCCTGCTGTGGGGATCGGTGTGCCCGGGGTGCGGGCAACCCGCCGCACGGCTGTGCCGTGGTTGCGCACAGGCTTGGGCACACGCCGCTCCACGCGACGTTGCCGGTGAGTTGGGTGGCGGCGCGCCGCAGGGCGTGGCGGTGTGGGCGGCCACCACCTACGCGGAACCGTGGCGCGAGTGCCTGGTGTCGTTCAAGGAGCGGGGCGCCTGGTGGCTGGCACAACCCCTGGGAGAGGTGTTGGCCTTGACGATCGCGCACGCTGCGCCCGCTCTCGCGTCGGGCGTGCACCTGGTCTCGGTTCCCTCGGCCCCGCGCGCCATCAGGGAGCGGGGGTGGGACACCACCCGGGGTTTGGCACGAGCCGCCGCTGTGACGCTGCAGGGCGTCGGGGTGCAGGTGGGTGTGGGGGCGAGGCTACGCCACGCCCGTGGGGTGCGCGACCAGGCTGGTTTGGGGGCACAGCGGCGTTCGCAGAACCTGGCCGGCGCCTTCGTGGCAGGAGGCGACTGGCACGGCCGCCGGGTCGTGGTGGTGGATGACCTCGTGACCACCGGGGCCTCGATCAGGGAGGCGGTACGTGCGCTGCGCGCCGCGGGTGCGTCAGTTTTGGGATGTGCCGCGCTGGCCGCCACACCGCGCCGAAGCGGTGGCTGAGCGCCCGGGGCAGGGCCGGGTCGCCCGCCACGAGGGAGCGAACTCAACGCCACTCGACGCGGCTGGCGTCCGAGGAGGTCGACGGGGGAACGCGCAAGGGCCGGGATCTCAGGAGAGACCCCGGCCCTTGCGATACGTCGGCGGCTAGATGGCCGCGACGCCCAACTCTCCGGTGCGGACCCGGACGACCGTGTCGACCGGGGTGACCCAGACCTTCCCATCCCCGACCTGGCCGGTACGCGCCGCGTCGGCGATGATCGTGAGCAACGACTCCGCTTCGGAGTCCTCACACAAGATCTCGAGCTTGACCTTCAAGATGAAGTCCACCGTGATGGCCTCGCCGCGGTACATCTCGCGATGCCCACGCTGGCGGGCGTACCCGGAGACCTCCGAGACGGTCATCCCCTTCACCCCATAGCGGATGAGTGCGCGCTGCACATCGTCGAGGCTGACGGGCTGGATGATGGCTGTGACGAGCTTCACTTCGTCGCCTCCTTGACGAGTTCGGATTCAGGTAGTTCGGCCGGATCGACCAGCAGGCTGCGTCGGACGCCTCCCAGGGCCGAGTAGTAGACCGGGGACAGGTCGTAGCCGACCTCAGAGTGCTCGGCGATGTCGATCCCGCCGAGTTCGACGGCGGTGCTGACGCGGAAGCCGATGGTCTTCTTGATCGCGTAACCGATCAGCAAGGTCACCACGAAGGAGTACACCAGCACGATGATGGCACCGGCGAACTGGCGCAGCAGTTGGTCGAAGCCGCCGCCATAGAACAGGCCAGCGACACCTGCGGGGGAGCCCGGGTCAGCGAGGAACCCGATCAGCAGGGTGCCGACCACGCCACCCACCAGGTGGACGCCCACCACGTCGAGCGAATCGTCGTAGCCGAGCTTGTTCTTCAAGCCGATGGCGTAGGAGCAAGCGACACCGGCGATGACACCGATGGCCACAGCGCCCAGGGGGCTCACGGAGCCAGCGGCAGGCGTGATGCCCACCAGGCCAGCGACGAGGCCAGAGGCTGCGCCCAGCGAGGTCGGGTGGCCGTAGCGGATCTTCTCCACCGCGAGCCAGGCGAGCATGGCTGCGGCGGTTGCGGCGAGCGTGTTGACCCAGGCCACCGCAGCGGTGGTGTTGGCGCCCAACGCTGAACCGGCGTTGAACCCGAACCAGCCGAACCACAGCAGGGCCGCACCGAGCATCACGAGGGTCATGTTGTGCGGACGCATCGGGCGGACGCCGAACTCGAGCCGCTTACCGACCACGATGGCCAAGGCCAGGGCTGCCGCGCCTGCGTTGATGTGGATCGCCGTGCCGCCGGCGAAGTCGATCGCCTTGATGCTGTTGGCGATGAAGCCACCGAACTCAGCGGTGGTTCCGTCGAAGGCGAAAACCCAGTGGGCTGCCGGGAAGTAGACCAACGTGGCCCACAAGACGGTGAACACCACCCAGCCGCTGAAGGTCGCGCGGTCGGCGATCGCGCCAGACACGAGCGCCACCGCGATGATGGCGAAGCAGGCCTGGAAGGCCACGAAGGCCAAAGCCGGGACGGTGCCGACGACGGCGTCCTCGCTCATCAAGCTGGACAAGCCGGCGAAGTCGAGGGGGTTGCCCACGACCCCGCCGATGCTGTTGCCGAAGGCCATCGAGTAGCCGTAGAGGACCCACAGGACACCGACGGTGCCCATGGTGACGAAGTTCATCATAAGCATGTTCAGCACGCCTTTGGCGCGGACCATGCCCCCGTAGAAGAACGCGAGACCGGGGGTCATCAACAGCACGAGAGCCGCGCTGGTCAGGACCCAGGCGGTATCGCCCGCACTGATTTCGTATGTCATGGAGATGAGATTCGCGGACCAGTGTTGCGTCACGATGAGCGCCATGTTCCAGGAGTGTTAACCGAGGTTACGGTCATGTTGTCGGCGCGATGGGGTGCCGTGGCGTGTGCGGCTCACGACGTGGGTGAGACGAGCTCGCCCGACCACGTGAATGTGACAGCTGTACGCGCTAGGGTCTGCGCAAGGCTCCTGATCGGGAACCGGGGAGAACGCTCTCCAGCCCGCATGAGGTGCCCCCTGCAAACCCGAACTAGGAGGTTGACATGGACGTCATCGTCACCGGCCGTCGGTGCACTATCTCGGAGGATTTCCGAGGCAAGGCAACCGAGCGCATCCAAGGGATCGAACGGTTCCGCGACCGAGTGCAACGGGTCGAAGTGCAGGTATCCGCCACGCAGACCAAGCAACCCGACCAGGCGATGCGTGTCGAGATCACCCTCATCGGAAAGGGGCCGGTCATCCGGTCCGAGGCGTCCGCCGATGACAAGTACGTCGCCTTCGAGCACGCGCTGGACAAGATGAAGTCGCAACTGCGCAAGGCAGCCGACCGTCGCAAGGTGCACCGCGGGCTGCGGCTCGCCGAAACGCTGGAGACCCCGCTCCCGGCACCTGAGGGTGCGCCCGCCAAGGAGGCCGTGGAGGTGCGCCGCGTCGCGGGCCTGGAAGTCACCGGCGACGGTCCCCTGGTCGTGCGCGAGAAGGTGTTCTCGACGTCGCCGCTCACGTTGGCCCAGGCCCTGGACGAGATGGAGCTGGTCGGCCACGACTTCTTCTTGTACGTCGATGCCGAGACATCCGCCCCGAGCGTCGTCTACCGCCGTAAGGCCTACGACTATGGCGTGATCCACCTGGACGTCACGCCGCGATGATCACCCGTGTCGGCCGGGCATCGGAGTGCTTCTGATGCCCGGCCGACTCACGCTCGCGGCGGCCCGGCGCATCGCGCTGGCGGCCCAAGGGGTCGGTCGACCGAGGCCCTCGGTGGTGACGATGCGTCACCTGCAGACCGAGATCGATCGCGTGGCGCAATTCCAGATCGATTCGGTCAATGTGGCCGTGCGTGCCCACTACATGCCGCTCTTCACGCGGCTGGGCGCCTACGACGTCGACCTGCTTCGACGCGCCAGCGAGACGAGCCCGCGACGAGTGTTTGAGTACTGGGGTCATGCCGCGAGCCTGATCGACGCCCGCCTGTATCCGGCCCTGCGCTGGCGCATGGAACGCCTGAAGAGCAGACCAGGGCGTCAGGCCCAGCAGATCATGGCGGAGCGGCCCCAGTTGCGGTCACAGATTCTCGCGCACATGGACACCCACGGTCCGGTGACGCCGCGAGCCCTCAGCGGCGACGAGGTGCGCGAGCACCGGCACTGGGGGTGGAACTGGTCGCAGACCAAACACGTCTTGGAGTACCTCTTCGACATCGGCGAGGTGGCCGTCGCGGGGCGCACGACCGCCTTCGAACGCCTCTATGACCGCAGCGAACGCGTCCTGCCGCCCGCCCTTCATGCGGCGTCCGGGCTTCAGGATCGCGAGGCGCACGACCTTTTGGTTGGCCGGGCGGCCCGTGCGCTGGGCGTGGCCGACCTGGAAGCGCTGAGCGCCTACTTTTACCTCAAGAAGGATGCGGTGCGGGCTGCGATCGCGCGCTTGGAGGCCCGGGGAGAACTCGAACCCGTCAGCATCGCGGGTGTCAACGATCGGCACTGGCTGTGGCATGAGGCACGGCGTCCCCGATCGTGGGAGGCTGCGGCGTTGGTGAGTCCCTTCGACTCGCTCGCTTTCGAGCGGGAACGACTGGAGAAGCTCTTTGGGACGCGCTACCGCATTGAGATCTACCTTCCCGCACAGCAGCGACGCTACGGGTATTACGTCTACCTGTTCTTTGCCGGCGACGCGCCCGCAGCACGGGTGGACCTCAAGGCGGATCGCACTGCTGGCGTCCTGCGCGTGCGCTCAGCCTGGCTGGAGCCTGGGTCGAAGAGCGAACCCACCGCGCGAATGCTGGCGCACGAACTGGTGGCGATGGCGGGATGGCTGGGCCTGGGGAGTGTGCACGTGGAGGCCGTCGGCACGCTGTCGTCAGCCCTGGCGAAGTGCCTTTGACCATTCCCGAGCAGGCAACCCCTACGATGGACAAGGGACGCCGAGCCACGGCGTCCGCGACATGACGACGGAAAGCGCGGAAACGTGGGGCTGTTCGACAAGCTGATGCACCTGGGTGAGGGACGCACCATCAAGCGCCTCGAGGGGATCGCCAAGCAGGTGAATCTCATCGAACCCGACTTCGAGGCGATGGACGACGAGGAACTGCGCGGCCAAACGGCCGGGTTCCGCGTGCGACTCGACAACGGTGAGGATCTCGACAAGCTGCTGCCCGAGGCCTTCGCGACCGTCCGAGAGACGGCCAAGCGCGTCTTGGGCAAGCGACACTATGACGTGCAGATCATGGGCGGGGCCGCCCTGCATCAGGCCACCATCGCCGAGATGAAAACCGGTGAAGGAAAGACCCTGGTCGCGACGCTTCCCAGCTACCTCAATGCGCTGACCGGTAAGGGTGTGCACGTCGTCACCGTCAACGACTACCTCGCCAAGTACCAGTCGGATCAGATGGGGCGCATCCATCACTTCCTCGGCCTGGAGACCGGCGTCATCCTCCAGCACATGACGCCCGCTGAGCGGCGCGTCGCCTACGGGGCCGACATCACGTACGGGACCAACAACGAGTTCGGCTTCGACTTCCTGCGCGACAACATGGCGTTGTCCCTGGAGGATTGCGTGCAGCGGGGTCACCACTACGCGATCGTGGACGAGGTCGACTCGATCCTGGTGGACGAGGCGCGCACGCCCCTGATCATTTCGGGCCCGGCGGAGGACAACCATCGTTGGTACCCGGTCTTTGCTCGCCTGGTCACCAAGATGATCCGCGACACGCACTACGAGGTCGACGAGAAGAAGAAGACCGTCTCCGTCCTGGAACCCGGCATCGCATTGGTGGAAGACCGTCTTGGCATCGAGAACCTCTACGAGTCGGCCAACACTCCACTGATCAGCTACCTGAACAATGCGGTCCGCGCCAAGGAACTGTTCAAGCGCGACAAGGACTACATGGTGACCGGCGAGGGCGAGGTCGTCATCGTCGACGAGTTCACCGGCCGGACGCTGGCCGGACGCCGGTACTCCGAGGGTCTGCACCAGGCGTTGGAGGCCAAGGAGAACGTGCAGATCAAGGAAGAGTTCCAGACGCTGGCCACGATCACGTTGCAGAACTACTTCCGCATGTACGACAAGCTCTCCGGGATGACCGGTACCGCCAAGACGGAGGAGAGCGAGTTCCAAAAGATCTATGGGCTGGCCGTCTTGCCGATCGCCACCAACAAGCCGATGATCCGCGCGGACCAGCCTGACCTCATCTATCGGACCGAGGGCGCCAAGTTCGACGCCATCGTGGACGATGTCGTGCAGCGTCACGAGGCGGGGCAGCCCGTGCTGTTGGGTACGGCTTCGGTTGCCAAGTCCGAACTGTTGAGCCAGCGCCTCACCCGTGCCGGAGTCAAGCACGAGGTGCTGAACGCGAAGAACCACGCCCGTGAGGCCGCGATCATCGCCGAGGCCGGGCGCAAGGCGGCCGTCACGGTCGCCACCAACATGGCCGGTCGTGGTACCGACATCATCCTGGGCGGCAACGCGGAGTTCCTCGCCGATGCCCAGGTGCGCGCGCAGGGGTTTGACCCGCAAGAAACCCCCGCCGAATACGAGGCAGCCTGGTCGCGGGTGTATCCCGAACTGGAGGAAGAGACCGAACTGGAGCACGCCGACATCGTCGAGTTGGGCGGGCTGTACGTCGTCGGTTCGGAGCGCCACGAGAGCCGGCGCATCGACAACCAGTTGCGTGGTCGCTCCGGCCGCCAGGGAGATCCGGGCGAGTCGCGGTTCTACCTGTCGCTGGAGGACGACCTCATGCGGTTGTTCAAGGCAGACCTCATCGACCGCGTGCTCACCATCTTGAACGTCCCCGACGACGTTCCGATCGAGAACAAGCAGGTGACCAACTCCGTGGCCAGCGCGCAGGAGATGGTCGAGAGCCAGAACTTCGAGATGCGCAAGAACGTCTTGAAGTACGACGACGTCATGAACCGCCAGCGCCACACCATCTACGGGGACCGCCGCCGCGTGCTGGAGGGCGAGAACGTCGATGGGCAACTGCGCTCTGCCACGGCCCGCGTCGTGGAGCAAGTCGTCCGGCAGCACACCGAGGGATTCAGCGAGGATTGGGATCTCGAGGCGTTGTGGGCGCAACTCAAGACGCTGTACCCGGTCGGGCTCGACATCGCCGACTATGAAGAGACCCAGCTCACCGCCGATGAACTCGTCGCCGATTTCGTCGCTGACGCCGATGCCGCCTACGACGCACGAGAAGAGGCGCTGGGGGCCGAGGTGATGCGTGAGGTCGAACGCCGCATCGTCTTGACGGTGCTGGATCGCAAGTGGCGCGAGCACCTCTACGAGATGGACTACCTGCGCGAAGGCATCGGCCTGCGCGCCATGGCCCAGCGCGATCCGCTGGTGGAGTACCAGCGCGAGGGCGGGGACATGTTCAACGCCATGATGGACGCCTTCTTGGAGGAGTCGATCGGGTTCTTGTTCAATCTCGAAGTCCAGACCCAAACGGGCCCGCAAGTCGGCGTCGTCACGGACGCGTCCGGCGCTCCGGAGGACATTCCTCGGCGAGCGTTGACGTACTCCGGGCCCAGCGATGACGGGGGCGTCGAGGTGGACAAGCAGGACGAGGCGCCTCAAGCGACCCCGGGCCGAAGCGCGCAGCAGCCTGCCAACCGGGCCGCTCGCCGAGCCAAGAAGCGTCGCTGACGCGTCATCGACGGGGGTGGCGTTCGCCGGGCGGCGCCACCTCGAGGGCCACGGCCCGCCACCTGGCCTGGTGATACTCCAAACGGACCGCCACAGCCCACAGGCCGTTGCGAGAGCCCAGTTGGATCGCCGATTCAATGACACCGGGGCGGGGGCTTTGCCACCGGACGCCGCGCACGCGGGCATCCCTCGACACGGCACCCAAGCCGTGCAGGACGGCGGCCGACCGTGCACCCAGCACCGGCACCAGTTGCGCGGGGGCGCGACGCCCCGTGATCGCCTCGGTGACGAGCCGGGCGAAGCGGGCAGCGATCTGCCCAAGCGCCGGATCGGGGACCTCGTGGGTGATGGCTGAGGGAACTTGCGACACGAGGGCCGCGTCGTGCCCCGACGTACCAGGTGCCGACACGTCGATCAGGTGGCGCGGAACGCTGAGCCGGGTGAGTGGGGGGCGGGTACTCATGCGGGCAGTCTGGTTCAGTGGACGGCAGCCGAGCCAGCGATCGGCTGCGCCTGTGTGGAAGCTGACGTGCCATGCTGGTCCCATGCTTGTCTTCGTGCCTCTCGACCCGGCAGGGCTTGCGCAGTGGGCGCAGTCGGGCATCCGCGACGTGACGGGGTTCGCCGCGACGCCGTCCTTCCTGGACACCTTCGACCTTCCGGTGGCCGATTCCGAGGACGCGGATCTCACCTTGCTGGAGCTAGCAGGCATCGAAGGACTGCTGCGTCATGGCCGTCGGCTGGTGGCCGTGGGACAGTTCGCGGCAGACGGCATCGAGCCGGCCGAGTTCGGAGCCGTGGCCGCCGACGGCGTTTCCTGGGAGTCCATCGAGAGCCTTTTCGCCGATGACCCGGTCGGGGCACAGGCGGCCACCGTTGTGCACGCGAACCTGCCTGAGAGCACGCTCGAGGCGGCGTGGGAGGACGAGGCGGTCACCGACCTCCTGCGTACAACGGAACTGCTGTGGCATGGCCCATCCGAATGGGAAGGCCTGGTCTGATCGGTGCGGCTACGGCGTCACCAACGCGAGGCGCTGGACGCCATCGCTGCCAGCGAGGATCAGCGTCATTGGGTCGTCCTGCCCCCGGGCGCCGGGAAGACGCTCGTGGGCGTCTCGGCGGCCCTGAGGTGGGGGAGACCCGTCGTCGTGTTCGGCCCCAACCTGGCCATCGTCGAGCAATGGCGTCAGGCGTGGGAAGACGTCGCCGGTGGGCCAACAAGCTCCGACCGGACGCTGCCGACCCGATTCACCGCCTTGACGTATCAGTCGTTGGCCGTGTTCGACGCAGAATCCGATGCCGTGCAGGGCACCGCGCGGCTGCACCCCAACGGCATCGCGCTGGTGGAGCGGCTCCATGAGGCTGGCCCGATCACCCTGATCCTCGACGAGTGCCATCATCTGCTTCAAGTGTGGGGCGCCCTCCTCGACGACATCGTCTCCGGTTTGCCCGACGCACAGGTTCTCGCGCTGACCGCCACCCCACCCGCGCTGCTGACGCCGGTCCAAGCGCAGCGGGTCGGTCGGTTGTTTGGGTCCATCACCTATCAGGCGGGCATACCCGCGCTGGTCGCCGAGGGTGACCTGGCCCCCTTCGCCGAGTTGGCCTGGTTCACGACCCCGACAGCCCCGGAGTCCGCATGGCTGGACGCACGGGCGCTGCGCGCCAGCGAACTGGTCACAGAACTGCTGCGCACCGATGGCGCAGGCATTCCCCTCCTCACCTGGCTGGCGCTGCATGACGGGCGCGACCTGCCTCGCGAGACGGCCGATGCGGCGGTGCGGTTGGCGTTGGCCGGGCATCTCGATCTTCCCGAACACGCCCACGTGGCGGAGCGGCACCGGCGTCCGCCTACCCTGGAGGACTGGCTGCTCCTCGCCTCGGGTTGGCTCATGGCGTTGCGTGAAGGCACGGAGCCGGAGCGGGAACGCGCTCGTCGCCTGGGTGGCCTGCTGCCGGGTGTGGGGTTCCGGCTGACCCGCCACGGCATCGTCGCAGGTCAGCCGCTCGTTGACCGTGTGCTGTCCCGTAGTGCAGCGAAGACGCTGGCGGCGGCTGAGATCGTGGCCCAGACGCTGGCCGGGGATCCTGACGCTCGCCTCCTTGTCCTGACCGACCATGCGTCCGCGGCTGCCTTGCCCGCAGATGTGGACGGTGTCCTCGCCCCCGAATCCGGGTCGGTCCGCTGGCTGCTGGAGACATTCGTCGCCGACCCCAGGATCGCGGGGGCGCGACCGGTGGGCGTGACCGGGAGCAGCATCGGGGCGCAGGCAGAGGTTATGGCCCACCTGTTGCCCGGGCTCGCCGGAACGAGCGCAGGATCGGAGGTCGTGGTGATCGAGGGCACCTCCGCGGGCTGGCTCCGGGCGGCGACACGCGCACTGGAGTCCGGGTGGACCCGTGTCCTCATCGGGACTCGGGGCCTCCTGGGGGAGGGCTGGGATGCGCGATCGGTCACCGGCGTCATCGATCTGACATCGGCGACCACATCGACCGCGATCGTGCAGACCCGGGGACGGTCCCTGCGCACGGATCCAGCACGCCCGGACAAGGTCGCCGTCAATTGGACCGTTACCTGTGTGGCCTCCGAGCGTCCCCAAGGCGACGCGGACTATCGCAGGCTGGTACGCAAGCATGCGGGCTGGTTCTCGGTGGACGAGTACGGGGACGTCGTGGAGGGCCCTGCCCACCTGGACTCGACGCTGGGCCCGGACCTGCCGCCACAATCCCTGCCGAACCTCAACGCGCGTGCCCTGTCGCGTTCAGCGGATGCCGAGGGGATCCGCGCGGCGTGGGCGCGAGTCTCGCCCGACCGGGTGAACGCGGTGGCCACCCTCAGGGTTTCTGGGCGGCGTGCGCCGCACCCGTTGCCCGTCCTCACGCCCGTGGGGACCCGCACGGTCCCCCTCAGCGTGCTCGTGGTGGGGGTCGTCGCTGCGGTGGTGGGTGGCCTGGCGGGCGGGTCGCTGTGGCCAGCGGCCCTCGTCGTGACGACGATCTGCGCGGTGCTCGCGGGGGTACTGACGCGTCGACGGGCGGTCGCGATGCGCGCGAAGGCGGTGGCTGGACCATCGCTGCGCGACTTCGGCGCGGCCGTTGCCGATGCGCTGCAGGAACGAGGTCTCTCGCCCCGTGGCGCCGAGGGGGTGACGGTGTCGGTGGCCGCCGACGGTGAGACACGCATCCGCCTGGACGTGCCACCCGGCATCGACGATGACGCCGCAGCGTCGCAGGTCTTCGCTGAGGCCCTCGACGAGGTGTTGGGAGTCATCGAGCACCCTCGCTACCTCGTTTCACGGCCTGGCTGGGAGGATCGTGCGCCGCGATGGTACGAAAGCGGGTCGCCGCGGCCTGACACCGAGATCTGGCATCAGGTTCCCGCCGTGCTGGGGGTGAACAGGGCCGGTGTGGACGCGTTTCTCGCGTCCTGGCATCGCCATGTGGGGCCCGGCGAGGTGCTGTTCACGGGATCGCCCGAGGGAGCGGGAGCGCTGCGTGCACTGCGCTGGTCTTCGCCGTTCGGCGACGCCGCAGGTCTGACGGTGCGACACCGGACGCAGTGGTGAGCCTTGTGCCGGGTTCCAGCGTGACGATGCGCCTGCCAGAATGGCGCCATGCCCCGAAGCACGTGGAAAGGCGCCGTATCGTTTGGCCTGGTCACCATCTTGGTCACGTTGTACGCGGCGACCGAGGAGAAGGACATCTCGTTTCGCCAGGTGCACCCAGCCGACGGCGGACGGATCAAATACAAGCGGGTCTGCGAGGTGTGCGGCCAAGAGATCCCCTTCGCCGAGATCGGCAAGGGCTATGAAACCGCCGATGGGCGCATGGTGATCTTGGAGGCGTCCGACTTCAACGAGCTGCCGTTGCCCACAGCCAAGCAAGTGGAGATCGTGCAATTCGTCGACGCCGACGAGATCGACCCGGCGGCCTACGACAAGGCGTACTTCCTCGAAGCCGACGGCCCCGGCGCGAAGCCCTACGTCTTGCTGCGCGAGGGGCTGGCCCGCTCACACAAGGCGGCCGTGGTGAAGGTGGCGCTGCGGTCGCGTGAGTCGCTGGCGCTCATCCGAGCGCACGGCGATCTGCTCTTGCTGCAGACACTGCTGTGGCCAGATGAACTACGTGATGGTCAGTTCGCGGCGCCCCGCGAGGATGTCGCCGCCAGCCCGGCCGAAGTCGACATGGCCAGCATGTTCATCGACCAACTCACGGCGCCCTACGATCCCAGCCAGTTCACCGACTCCTATCGTGACGCGCTGGAGCAGGTGGTGGCGGCCAAGCTCGGGGACACTCCTGTGCCCGAACCGACCACCACGAGTGAGGGCACCGGTGAGGTGGTGGACCTCGTGGCCGCCCTCAAGGCATCGGTGGAGGCCGCGAAGAAGAGGCGGGAGGCTGCCGCGAAGGCAGGCTGAGGGTGAACATTCAGGAACCAGGCGGGGCAGGGGCGACCCGACGTGTCCGGCTCGCGGACGTGGCGGCTGCGGCGGGGGTGTCGACGTCAGCGGCGTCCTTCGTGCTCAATGGACGGACCGACCAGCGGATCCCCGAGGAGACCAAGGAACGCGTCCGGCGGGCTGCAGAGGAACTGGGCTATCGTCCCAACGCGACCGCCCGGACCTTGCGGACGGGGACCTCGGGCGCGTACGCCTTCGTCTCGGACTTCATCTCCAGCACGTCGGTCGCCAACGCCATGGTCCGCGGCGCGCTACGCGAACTGGACGCGCATGGCGCGCTCATGTTCGCTGTCGAAACGCAGGGCAATGCAGACATGGAGCGTCGGCTGATCGAGCAACTGGTGGATCGTCACATCGACGGCGTGATCTATGCGTCCATGTTCACCCGCCATGTGGCGATTCCGGAGTTGCCTGCAGGAGTACGGCTGGTGTTGTTGAACTGCCTTCCCCCTGCCGGGGCAGCGGATCAGGGTGTGACGGCTGTCGTCCCGGACGAACTGGGGGCGGGGCGGGCCGCAGCGCAGGTGCTGCTGACGGCTGGGCATCGTGATCGCATCGCCTTTTTGGGTAGTTTCCCGGACGGGATGAGCGGCGGGCAGGAATGGGGCGGCCTGCATCCTCTGGCGTTGGACTTGCGCGTTCAGGGGATCACCGCGCGGCTGGCCGAGAGCGGGCTCGCCCTCGTCGATTCGATTCCCGTCACGGGTTGGGACGTCGCCGATGGGCAAGCCGCAGCCGAAACGCTCGTGGGTGCAGCGCTGCCGTCAGCGATCATCTGTGCCAATGACCGGCTGGCCTTGGGTGTGATGCGGGCTCTGCGCCGCCATGGGGCGCGCATTCCGGAGGATCTCTCCTTGGTGTCGTTCGATGGGAGCCAACTGGCCGACATCACCGATCCGCCGCTGGCCTCGCTGGCGTTGCCCCTGGAGGGCATGGGCCGACACGCCGCCCTACGAGTGTTGGAGGATGCACCTTCACCGACGGTTGAACTGTTGCCCATGCCGTTGGGGCGGACGGACAGCATCGCGCCGCCGCCGCTTCCCTAACGACGCCGCCTAGTTGCGACCCCCCTTCCCGGGAGATACCATCGTCCTGCTATAACGATTTAGCAGGCGCAGTGGGGCGCCGCTGAGGAGAGAAGCCAACGATGGTGGAACAGCGCATCACAGCGGGCGAGGGGCCTGAAGCGCCCCTAGGCGGAGCAGCACTGCTGGCGCCGTTCCTGCGTGCGCGCCTGGGCCTGGGGCAACCTCACCTCCCCAAGGCCTTCCTGCGTTCACAGCAGGGGTGGCGTCCGCCCCAGGACGTCGACACGGTGCATCTCCACCTCCCCGACACGACAACCGGAACCGTCCCGGTGCGTCTCTACCGGCCTCGCGGGATCACGGGAGGCCTTCCGGGACTCGTGTGGTTCCACGGTGGTGGCTTCACCCACGGCTCCCTCGACTGGGGCGAGGCCCATGCGCTCGCGTTGGAGTTGGCCTCGCACGCGCGAATCATCGTCGCGAGCGTCGGCTACGCGACCAGTTCCTACCCGGACGCCCTACGAGACGCACGGCACGCCTGGGCCTGGCTGGCGAGCGCGGGGGAGTCGCTGGGCATGGCCGGTGTTCCTGCAGCCGGGGGTGCGAGCGCGGGAGCCAGCCTGGCCCTGAGCGCGTCGGTGGCGGAGCGAACACCGGGCACACCCGCGGCAACAGCTTTTCTAGGGCTCTACGGGCTCTATCACGCACTCATCCCTGCCCCGGACCCCACGACCGCCCGTGCCCTAGCGGATCTGCCCGCTGGCGTCCGATTCGACACCGCAGCCTATGCGCGCTGGGTGCAGACGGTGCGCGAAGACCTAGACGACCCGAACGCCCTGGATCCGGGCGCCCTTCCCCTGACCGAGATGCCGCCCACCGCACTAGTGGAGTGTCAGTACGACGACCTGCGGGCCTCCACCAGCACCCTCGCCCGCACCCTGCGCGAGTCCGGGGTCATCGTCCGCGAACTGTGCGTCGACGGAGTCGTGCACGGGCATCTCAACTGGCTACCCGGGGCTGACTTGCCCCAGGTCGAGACCACCCTCACCTTCCTCGAGGACGCCTTGCGCGACCTCCCGCAACCCAACACCGAGGCCCCAGTGGCCGTTACGAAGGAGTAACCCATGTCAGTCGTGTCCACCGCCAAGACGCCCCACCCGTGGTGGGTGGCGTTCGTCTGTGGCATGGCGACGTTCGTGGACGCCGCCGCCACCACCGGTATCGGCATCGCGCTGGTGCTGTTCCAGTCGATGGAACCGGGCCAGCCCGGGCTGAGCGCCAACGAGGTCGGATTCCTCACCGCAGCCCTGGCGCTGGGCGTGGTCGTCGGCTCGTTGCTCGGCGGACGACTGGGTGACCGGTTCGGACGCCGCACCGTGTTCCTGGTGACGATGGTCCTCATCGTGCTGGGATCCATCGCCCCGTTCCTCTCGTTGAACTTCGGGATCATGTTCCTCGGAATCGCGGTCATCGGCCTCGGCGTGGGGGCGGACCTTCCCGTCGCCTTGGCCAGCATCTCCGAGGCGGCGACTGACGACAACCGCGGCAAACTGATCGTGTTCTCCAACATCCTCGGCGGCTTCGGCATCGCCACCTCGGTGGTCCTCTCGATCGTCTACGGCGGCCTAGGCGCCACCGGCGGTCACATCATCTTCGGGGTCTTCGGGTGCATCGGGTTGGTGACGCTGCTGCTGCGTCTCACGATCCCCGAGTCGCGGGTCTGGCTCGCGGCACGCCAGGAACGCCTGTCCGGGATGCGCACCGTCCGCGCAGAGAAGGCGTCGCTGGGCGATCTGGTCCGCCAGCCCTACAACCGGCCCTTCCTCGTGCTGATCGCCTACTACGCTCTGGCCAGCATCGCGGTGTCCGTCGCGTCGAGCTTCGGGACCTTCGTGGCAGTCAACCTGGCTGGGGTCTCGGTGGCGCAATACTCGACAGCATCGCTGGTTGCCCTGCCCTTGGCCGTGATCGCCCAAATGGGGTTCATGGCGGTCGTCGACACCAAGTGGCGCATGCCCGCCTACGTCGTGGGTTCGCTGCTGGTCGTGTTCTCCAACCTCATCCCCGTGTTGTTCGGATTCACCTTCGCGACGGTGCTGTCCTCGGTGCTGCTGGCCACCGTCGCCGGGGCCTTCTGCTTCGAGACCATCATGAAGGTGTGGACGCAGGAATCCTTCCCGACCCTGATGCGCGGCACCGCTCAGGGGTTCATCTATGGCATCTCGCGGTTCGCGGCGGCCGGGCTCAACGCGGTGACGCCGATGCTGCTCGCCTTCAACGCGAAGGGCCTCTACCTCGGCATCGCCGTCCTTGCTGCGGCCGGGTTTGCGATCGGCTGGGTCGGCTTCCGCAAGGGCGCTGCCAACCAGTTCGACTCGGAGGCGACAATGGAGCCGCTCGGTGCCTCCCCGGCCCGACTCGTGACCGGCACTCAGGGTGCCATGGAGGAGGGACAGCGATGATTGTTCGCCCGTTCGAGACCACCGTCGAGGATCTGGTACTTCGCGGCACATTGTCCCTGCCCGATGCTGTGTCGGGGCCCGCCCCCGCCGTGGTGCTCCTACACGGCTTCGGAGGGAACCGGATCGAGGGGGCTCGGTTCTTCGTGGATCTTGCCCAAGCACTGACGGATCACGGCGTCGTCGTGCTCGCCTTCGACCGCGCCGGGCATGGCGAGAGTGGCGGAAGCTTCTTCGACACCTGCGTGACCCAGGATGTCCGCCACACCCACCTGGTCCTCGACGCGTTCGCGGCCCTCCCCGAGGTAGACGCCGACGACCTGCACCTGGTCGGTCTGAGCCTGGGGGCTGTCGAGGCTATCGCTGTGGCGGCATCGAGCCCCCGCACACTGCGGTCGGTGACCATGCTGTCCACCGCAGCCGTCTTCGTGGACGAGATCGGCTCAGGTTTCATCCAGGGGCGTTCCCTGGCCAGCATCGATACCGTCGGGTACTTCGACTTCCTCGGTCAGAAGATGGGGCCGGCGATGGTGGAGGACGCCCGGCACTTTGATCCGTACGCCGCGGCGGCTGCCTATCGCGGCCCGACGCTGCTGCTGCACGGGACGAACGATTTCGTCCCCGTCCGCTACGCCGAGCGCTACCTGGAGGTGCTGGAGCAGGCCACCCTCGACGTCGTGCCGGATGCCGACCATGGCTGGATGACGGTCCCGCACCGCGAACTCGTGGCCCGCCGGGTCGTCGCGCAGGTCCTGGCCCACGCACGGCACGGACACGGGGAGGCCCACGCATGACGAGCATCGGTGAGGTCATCTCCCTGCCCGACGGCACGAGCGTGCGGTTGAGTGGCCACCTCGACCTGCTCCGCAACGACGGGGGCGTGCGGCCCGTACGGTTGCCGGTGGCGTCCTGGGACCGGTTCCCTCCGGCTGCGGAGATCATGCGCACCGTGGCGAGTCAGGCGTCCGGGGTCCGCCTCAGCGTCCGCACGGACGCCCCGAGCCTGACCTTGGCCGTGCGGTGTACGCGAGTCGACTTCAGCGACGATGCTGGTCAGCCCATCGAGGGGCCGGTCAACGACGTCGTCGCGACCATCGACGGCCTCCCCGTGACCCGGGTGCGAGCCAGCGTCGACCAGGTGGAGGAGGTGGGTCCCGGCGGGCGTGTTGCCGTCGTGCGTCGCCATCGCCTCTCCTCGGCTCTGACGCTGGACGGGCTTGGTGAGGGCGTCAAGGACCTCACGATCTGGCTTCCGCAAGGCATGGAGGTGGACCTGCTGGGGTTGCAAGGGGACGGCTCGATCGTGCCCGCCCCCGCGTCGGGACGCCCGGTGTGGCTCCACCACGGCAGTTCGATCAGCCATTGCGCCAGCCCGGTGGACCCGCTGTCGTCGTGGCCGGTTGTGGCGGCTCAGGCGGCCCGACACGAGGTCATCAACCTCGGCTTCTCCGGGCAGGCGATGATCGACCCCTTCACGGCCGATGCCATCGCCGCGACTCCCGCCGATGTCATCTCGTTGTCGTTTGGCGTCAACATCGTCGGGGCGCGGAGCATGGACGAACGCACGTTCGTGCCAGCCGTGCACGGCTTTCTCGACGCGGTACGCCGGGGGCATCCCCACACCCCGATCGTGCTGCTCTCCTCGATCCTGTGGCCCGGCAGCGAGGACGTACCTGGGCCGTCCCGCGTCGACTTCGCCGAGGACGGCTCCTTGAGCGTGCGCACCTGCGGGAACGTGGACGACATCGCCACCGGCGCGCTGACGCTGGCCACCTCACGCGACCACCTGCAGCACGTGGTGCGGGTGCGGGCGGCGGCGGGTGAGCCCATCTCCTATCTCGATGGACGCAGCCTGTACGGCCCCGACGATGTCGTGAACGCCCCGCTGCCCGACGGCCTGCATCCTGACGGGCCCATCTACCAGAGGATGGGCGCTAGATTCGCCTCAATGGTGTTCGCTCCCGGTGGGGCGTTCGCCAGTGACGCGCCCGTCTCACCAACTCAGGAGTCCTGATGACCTCGACCACGCCACGCACGGGGCCCCAGTTGATCGCCTACGCCGACCGGTTGGGCGGCAGCGTCGCGCAGGTGGCCGCACTCCTGAGGGGCCCCCTGGCGGGCGCCTTCGACGGAGTTCACCTGCTGCCGTTCTTTACCCCGTTCGACGGCGCCGATGCGGGTTTTGATCCGGTCGACCACACCCAGGTCGATCCGCGGCTGGGGACGTGGACCGACGTGGCCGATCTGGCCAGCGACCACGCGGTCATGGCGGACATGATCGTCAACCATGTCTCTGCCGACAGCCCGCTGTTTCGTGACGTCGTCGCTCGCGGTGACGCGTCCGAGCATGCAGGCCTGTTCTTGACCCTCGATCGCGTGTTTCCCGACGGGGTGAGCGAGGAGGATCTGTGTCGGATCTACCGCCCACGGCCGGGGCTTCCCCTGACCCCTATGACGCTGGGGGACCGCAAGCGGCTGGTCTGGACGACGTTCACGCCGCAGCAGATCGACATCGACGTGGACTCCCCGGCGGGGCAGGCCTACCTGGATTCGGTCCTGGACGCGCTCACCGGGGCCGGGGTCTCCCTGATCCGGTTGGACGCGGTCGGTTACGGGGTCAAGACGGCGGGCACATCGTGCTTCATGACGCCGGACACCTACGCGTTCATCGACGCGCTGACTGCTGCGGCACAGGCGCGCGGGGCACGGGTCCTGGTCGAAATCCACTCCCACTTCCAGCGGCAGATCGATATCGCCTCGCGTGTGGACATGGTCTACGACTTCGCGCTGCCCCCGCTGGTGCTCCACACGCTGTACACCGGGGACACGGCGGCATTGCGTCGCTGGTTGGAGATCCGGCCGCGTAACGCGGTGACCGTCCTGGACACCCACGACGGCATCGGTGTGGTCGACGTGGGGCCCGACCAGATTGAACCTGGTCGCGAGGGGCTGCTGTCCCGGGAGGCGGTGGATGCGCTGGTCGAACGGATCCACACCGAGTCGGCGGGGCAGTCGCGCCAGGCGACGGGCTGGGCCGCGTCCAACGTGGACGTCTACCAGGTCAACTGCACCTTCTTCGACGCCCTGGGCCGCGACCGGGCACGGTACCTGACGGCCCGCGCCCTCCAGTTGTTCGTCCCGGGTATCCCGCAGATCTACTACGTGGGTTTGCTCGCGGGGACCAACGACATGGACCTGCTGGCCCGCACCGGTGTGGGGCGCGATATCAACCGCCACTACTACACCGACACCGAGGTCGATGAGGCCTTGGCTGACCCGCTCACGGCGACCCTGGTCGACCTGCTCCGACTGCGGCGTGAGCATCCCGCTTTCAGCGGCGAGTTCACCGTGTCCGGTGAGGGGCCCGACCTGGTGATGACCTGGCGTTTGGGTGAGCGCTGGGCGCAGTTGCGGGTGGACGCCGCGCACGGCACCAGCGTCGTGGAATGGAATGAAGAAGACGGCTCCGTGAAGACCTGTGCGGTGACGCGGGGCTGATCTGCGGCGTGCGGCCCGATAAAGGGTGAACTCAGGGATGCGTGGCGAGCCACGCGTCGCCCACGCGTCCCTGAGCCTCGAATGCGTCGGTGATCAGGGGCGCTGCCATCGTCTCCAGGCGCGGGCCCAGCAACGGAACCCGTACGACCAGGTCGGCCTCATACGTCAGCGTGCTGCCGCCCTGAGCGGGGGACAGCACGGCCGTTCCGGTCAGTGACACCGGAGCGCCGCCCACGGTCAACGTGACCGCTCCCGTCCGGGCGCCCATCGCGTCCGGTTCGCCCCACACGGTCTCCTGCGTGATGGTCAACTGCGCTCCCAGGAAGCTGCGCAACGGGGCGGGCGTCTCGATGGCGCCCTCCACCGCCGTCCGGGTCGCGCTGGCCGCGACGCGGGAGGTGGGCGAGCCGAGTTCGGCCGCGGCGTGGGCGAGGAACTCCTCGTCAGTGACCATCGCGAAGACACGCTCGGGGGACGCCGGGAAGTCGAGCCGGGTGATCAGATGCATGCCCCTTGATTACCGTGCCCAGCCACGCTCCACCAAATGCGGCGCCGGTCCCTCGCATGCCGACGGTAGCCGTTCCCCGAATCCAGGCCAGTGGCTAGCATGGCAGTGAACGATCCACACGCAAAGGAGCGCGATCATTCATGCGAGCTGACGCGAAGAAGTCGTCGCTGTCGGAGGAATCAGAAGAGGTTTTCGCGAATCTGGGTGAGGATGTGGCGGCTCGCTTTGTGGCCGCCTACACCAGCGAGGGCACCCTGCCAGGCCAGGCGGCACCCCCGGTAGATTGGCCTCGGTGCGCCGCACACCTGCGGCTCGGCCGAACACGGCCCCCGGGCACCGACCAGGTCGCCGTGATAGCCCCTGACGGGGGAGCGCCGGTCGAGGGCGAGGCCCTCATCCTCCTCGTCGTCACCGAGGATCGGCCCTTCCTGGTCGATACTGCGCTCGCCCGGGTGAAGGAAATGGGGTGGACGGTACGCGGCGTGTCCCACCCCATCCTGAGTGTGGTGCGCGACGCCGAGGGCGTGCTGATCGATCTTGCACCTGGAGGGCATGAGGAGTCGTGGCTCAGTATCGAGGTGTATCCGCCCCTGGGCCCCTGGGATGACGGCCGCATTCCCGCGCTCCTGGAGTCGGTCTCGGCGGGTCTAGCCGCGTCCAGACTCGTGGAAGATGACGCCGACGCGTTGCGCGCAGCGGCCCTGCGCGTCGCTGCCGTGGCCTACACCCGGCCCACGCCCCCAGGGGTGGAGGGACGCGGCGAAGAGGTGGGGGAACTCCTCACCTGGCTCACCCAAGGACACTTCACCTTCTTCGGCTACCGCCACTACCGGGTCGAAGGCGATGCGATCGAACCAGACGTGGAAACAGGCTTGGGGTTGCTACGCCACCCCGCCGGAGCAGAGTTCTTTGCCCGCCTGCCAGGGCGCGACGACCGCCAACTCCTGGTGGTGACCCGCGATTCACGACGCTCCCCGCTGCAGCGCTCCGGTTTCCTGGACTACCTGGGTATTCGCGAGTTCTCCGCGTCGGGCATGATCGTGGGGGAGCATCGGTTCCTCGGTGTCCCCAGTCCCGGATCGAGTAGCGAGCCCCTCTCGGGCGTCCCCGTCCTCGGCCCCAAGGTGTCCCGCGTCCGCGAGTTGCTGGGACACGATCCCGCCTCGCACTCGGGGCAAGTGATCGAGCAGACCCTCGCGTCCTTCCCGCGGCACGTGCTGTTCGAAGGGGACCCCGAAACCCTGGCCGCCGATATTGCCAAGGCCGCGGCGATCCAGGAACGCGGCGCAGCCGGAATGCTGCTGCGTCCCGGCGCCTACGGGCGCTTTTGGACTGCCGTGATCTACCTGCCCCGCGACGGGTACCGCACTGCGGTGCGTGAACGTGTGGAGAAGGTCTTGCTGGCGGGCCTGGGGGGAACATCGCTGGAGTTTCAGGTAGCCGTGACCGATGCCCCCATGGCGCGCCTCATGCTCGTCGTCAAGACCGATCCGGAGTCCGTGCGCGCCCCTCTCGACAGCGCCGTATTGGGGGCCGAGGTCGTTGCCGCGACCCGAGGCTGGGCAGAAGAGTTCAACGAAGCGGCAGCGGACCTGCCCGCCCAGGCTCGCGGGGTTATTTTCGGTGAGGCCTACCAGTCCGCCCACGAACCGTGGCAAGCCGTCGCCGACCTTCAGCTGGCCAACCAGTTGACGCGCCCCGACGATCTGCGATTCGTCATGTATCGCCCCGATGATCCCGGGGACGCCGCCGACCTGCGCTTCAAGATCATCACCGCCCAGCCGATGTCACTGTCCCGCGTCCTGCCACATCTGGATGCCCTCGGCCTGGACGTGTGGGACGAACGCCCCTTCCTGTGGGATCTCCGCGGCACCCCGGTGTCGGTCTACGACTTCGGGTTCACCCTCCCGGCCGGGCAGCGCCCTGCGGACTGGACGCTGGCCGATCGCGCCCGGTTCGCGGACGCCTTCGCCGCCTCCTATCAGGGGCGCACCTACGCGGGAAAACTCAACCGACTGGTCATGCATGCGGGGCTGACGTGGGAGCAGGTGTCGTGGTTGCGAGGCATCTCCCGCTATCTGCGTCAGGCGGGGATCCCCTTCAGCCAGCCCTACGTCGCTGACGCGCTCACGGCCCACCCGCGCATTGCGGCCGCACTGGTCGATGCGCTCGCGGTGCGGTTCGATCCGGCGCGCGGTGGCAGCCAGGCGGAGCGGACCGCCGCCTTCGAGGACGCCTGCGCCGGCATCGAAGCCTCGTTGGACCAGGTGAGCAACCTGGACCACGACCGCATCGCGCGCCTGTTCCTGGCTGTCCTCAAAGCCATGCGCCGGACCAACGCCTTCGTCCCCGGGCAGCAAACGTTCGCCTTCAAGCTCGACCCCACTGCGCTGGACCTCCTCCCGCACCCGCGTCCCGCCCACGAGATCTTCGTCGCGAGCCCGCGAGTGGAAGGCGTCCACCTGCGCTTCGGCGATGTGGCCCGCGGCGGACTGCGCTGGTCGGATCGCCCCGAGGACTTCCGCACCGAGGTCTTGGGCCTGGTGAAGGCGCAGATGGTGAAGAACACGGTCATCGTCCCGGTCGGCGCCAAGGGCGGATTCGTCCCGCAACGGCTACCGGACCCGCGCCTGGACCGCGCAGCGTGGCTGGCCGAGGGGCAAGCGTGCTATCGGCTGTTCATCGAAGCGCTGCTCAGCGTGACCGACAACCTGGCCGCTGGCGTGGTCGTGCCCGCGGATCGTGTCGTCTCCTACGACGGGGATGACACCTATCTGGTCGTCGCCGCCGACAAGGGGACCGCAGCCTTCTCCGACCTGGCCAACGAGATCGCGGTACGGCGCGGATTCTGGCTCGGCGACGCATTCGCTTCGGGCGGATCGGTCGGCTACGACCACAAGGCCATGGGCATCACCGCACGCGGCGCGTGGGAGTCGGTGAAGCGGCACTTCTACGAGGCGGGTCTGGACTGCCAGGAGGAAGACTTCACCTGCGTCGGCATCGGCGACATGGGCGGGGACGTCTTCGGTAACGGCATGCTGCTGTCGCGTCACACCCGACTGGTGGGGGCCTTCAACCACCAGCACATCTTCGTCGACCCCGACCCGGACGCGGCGGCGTCCTTCGTCGAACGGGAGCGACTGTTTCGCACCCCCGGGACGACCTGGGCCGACTACGATCCCTCGCTCATCTCGGCGGGCGGCGGAGTGTTCTCCCGGGCGGCGAAGCGCATCGCGATCAGCACGCAGATGCGCACGGCCTTGGGGCTCGCGTCCGACGTCACCGCCCTGACGCCGACCGCGCTGATCTCCGCCCTCCTCACCGCACCGGTCGACCTCCTGTGGAACGGCGGCATCGGGACGTATGTGAAGGCGAGCGGTGAGACCCATGCCGACGTCGGGGACAAGGCCAACGACGCGGTGCGCGTCAACGGGGCCGAAGTGCGGGCCACGGTGGCGGGCGAGGGCGGCAATCTTGGATGGACGCAGCGGGGGCGCATCGAATACGCCCGCGCAGGGGGACGGATCAACACAGACTTCATCGACAACTCCGCTGGAGTCGACACGTCCGACCACGAGGTCAACATCAAGGTGCTGCTCCAGCCGGCGGTGAGCGAACAGCGGCTCAGCGCGGGGGAGCGGGCCACCCTGCTGGCGTCCATGACCGACGACGTGGCTCGCCTCGTGCTGGCCCACAACATCGACCAAAACCGTGCTTTGTCCGTTGAGCAAGCCCAGAAGCCTTCCCTGCTGGGCGCCTATGAGACGTGGTTGCAGCACCTGGAACGCGACGCGGGCCTGGACCGTGACTTGGAGGGGTTGCCAGGGCGCGAGGAGATGGTGCGCCGCATCCACGACCAGGCGGCCTGGACCCGCCCCGAGTTGGCCGCCATCTTGGCCTGGACGAAGATCTATCTGGAACGCCTGGTGGCGGCCTCTGCACTCCCCGACGATCCGTACCTGGCGGACCGGTTGACCTCCTATTTCCCGGCCCCGGTGCGTGAACGCTTCGCCGCCGACATGGCCCGGCATCCGTTGCGGCGCGAGATCGTCACGACGGTGACGGTCAACCGGTTTGTGAACTCTCAGGGGGTGACCGCCTTCAGCAGGTTGTCGGAGGAGACAGGCGCCGACGTCACCGAGGTCATCAAGGCGCAGTTGGCTGCCCGCACGATCTTCGCGGTTGCGCGCTTCGAGTTGAAGCTCCCCAGCCTTCACCTGCCCGCGGCCGCCGAGGTGCGCGTGCGGGTGGCGTTACAGCAGATGATCGAGCGAGGCACGCGTTGGCTCCTGCACCATCGCCGCGGCGATCTCGACATTCGAGCCGAGGCCGAGACCTTCACCGCGGGCGTGGGGGAGGTGCTGCGCACGTTCACCCAGTACGCCACGGCGCGGCAGCGCACCTGGATGGCGCACGACGTCACGGCACTGGAGGCCTCCGGGGTCCCCCACGACATCGCGGACGCGTCCGCGCGAGCCCTGTGGGCCCACCAGGCATTGCCGATCGTGGACCTCTCCCGGACCCTCAAGCGGCCCCTCGACGTGGTGGCCGGGGTCTACTTCGGTCTGGCCGGGGTCTTGGGGCTCGACCTCGTCTTCGAGCGGGTCAACGCACTGGATCGGTCCACACGCTGGGACACCATGGCCCGGGCGGCGCTGCGCGACGACCTCACTTCGGTGCAGTCCGATCTGGCGAGCGCCGCGCTGCGTGCTGCGCCCGCGTTGAGCGACCCCGAGCAGATTCTGGCCGCGTGGCAGGAGTCCATTGGCGGCATCGGACGCGAGGCAGCCCTGCTGGAGGAGATCACCGGCGAGGAAGCGACGCTGGCGCGCATGTCGGTGGCAGTGCGGACGGCTCGGACCCTGTTGGTGGGGCGCACATGAGGCAGACTTCGCTCATGCGGATCGACCTGCACACGCACAGTTGTGTCTCCGACGGCACCGACACGCCCGCCGTGCTCGTGGCTCATGCTGCGGCGGCCGGGCTGGACGCGATGGCCTTGACCGATCACGACACCTTCGACGGGCTACCGGACGCCTTCGCTGCCGCCGCCACCGAGGGCATCGAGGTGCTGGGCGGGTTGGAATTCTCGACCCAATGGGAGGGCCATTCGGTCCACCTGCTGGGGTACGGGCCGCGCGTCGAGGACGCCGCGCTCACTGCGGAACTCGCCCGCGTACGCGAGGGCCGCGACGCCCGCGTCCCGGCGATGGTCGCCAAACTCACGGCCTTGGGCTATCCGCTGACGTTGGCCGACGTCGCCGCGCAGGCCCATGGCTCCTCCATCGGGCGGCCCCACATTGCCGACGCGATGGTGGCGCACGGGTATGTGCAGCACCGCGATGAGGCCTTCGAACGGTTCCTCTTCGATGGCGGCCCTGGCTTCGTTGACCGGTACGCCACCCCGTTGCTGGAAGCGCTGGCCTTGGTGAAGGGGGCGGGAGGGGTGAGCGTTATCGCCCACCCGTGGAGTCGGGGATCGCGGGCGGTCCTTCCCGAAGGGGTGATCGCCGACCTCGCCGCCGCTGGCCTCGATGGGCTAGAGGTGAATCATCCCGACCACGATGAGGCGACGCGTGCACAGTTGCGTGATCTGGCGCACCGCCACGATCTGCTCGTCACGGGTGGCAGCGACCATCACGGGACGGGAAAGACGCGCAATCCCCTGGGCGCCGGGCTCACCGAGCCGAGCGTCTACGCCGAACTCAAGCGGCGCATCGCGTCCTTCGCGTAGTGCCCGCCGGATCAGACGAGGCTTACTTCTCGCAGGCGATCCCATCCCCGTCGCGGTCCAGATGCTTGGCGTAGCCGGGTTGCCCTTTGTACAGGGGGGCCATGCCCGCGGCACGGACCGCAGCGCAATTCTTGTAGGAGGCGGCGGCTACGGCAACCTTGGTGGGCGCGGGATTCGCCGCTGCGGCCTTGGTCGCGGGGGCTGCCTTGGCCGCGACCACCGTGGTGCCACTGGCCACCCGCGTGGTACTCGCGGCACGCGTGCTGGTGGCCGGGGCCGCGACCGGGGCGAACCGCACGATCGTGGGCTGGCTGGTGGCGGTGGCGGGGGCTTGCGGTGCGGGCGGCTGGGTGGAAGCCGGGACCACGCTCGGCGTCAGGGTCGGGGTCGGCGTCGGGGTTGCGGTCGGGCTTGGGGGCGTGGTCGTCGCCGCGACCTGAGTGCTCGGCACTGCAGGGGTGGTGGCCGGGGCAGGGGTCAAGACGCCACCGACGATCATCACCGCAACGGACGCACCGAGAGCCGCCAGGGCCGTGGCGCGATTCTTGATCTTGGCCCAACCCAGGTGGCCTCGGATCAGGGCGAACGCAGAGACGAGGAGAGCTGCGAACCCGGCGATAGCGATGAAGGCGCCCACGGCGACCGGCCTTTCCATGATGGTGACGTTTGACAGCGATCGGGGGTGGGCGAGCGACCTGAATCACGATGGACTGTAGTAGGGCGCAGCCCGCCCGAGCCATTCCGCGTGCCCGCTGCCTGCTCGCGGGTTAGGATGGAGGGCATGAAGCAAACCGGGTGGTGGCGGTCGTAACGACGGCCCCGGCAACAACCCTGGTAACGGCCGTCCTGCGGGCGGCCGTTTCGCACGTTCGCGGGCCTTCACGACGAGGAGAACCATGACCGACGACAGCCTGTCGACGCCTACCGACGAGGTGGGCGACGCGCTTGCCACCTCAACCTCGGAGGCGAGCCTGGCGCGCACGGAGCAACGCAGCCACGAGATCGAGGCGCAGATCGCCGCCGACCCCTCGAAGTTCCGCGTGATGACGGGGGACCGCCCCACCGGCAGCCTCCACGTGGGGCACTATTTCGGTTCGCTCATGAACCGGGTGCGGCTCCAAAACGCCGGGGTCGACACCTTCGTGCTGATCGCCGACTACCAGGTCATCACCGACCGCGACGGCACAGGCCCCATCGCCGAGCGCGTGAGGGGATTGGTGACCGACTACCTGGCGGTGGGCATCGACCCCGGCAAGTCGACCATCTACACGCACTCCGCAGTTCCTGCCCTCAATCAGCTGATGCTGCCGTTCTTGTCCTTGGTGAGCGATTCGGAGCTGTACCGCAACCCGACCGTCAAGGCCGAACACGAGGCCACCGGCGGCCGTCCGATGTCGGGGCTGCTGCTCACCTATCCCGTGCACCAGGCCGCCGACATCTTGTTCTGCAAGGCGAACCTCGTCCCTGTTGGCAAGGACCAACTCCCGCACCTGGAACAGACGCGTGTGATCGCCCGGCGTTTCGATGAACGCTATGGCCGAGCCAACCCGGATGCGCCCGTCTTCCCGCAGGCCGAGGCGCTCCTCAGCTCCGGATCGCTCATCCTGGGCCTGGACGGTGCCAAGATGAGCAAGTCGCGCGGCAACACCATCGAACTCCGGATGACCGCCGATGAGACCGCGAAGCTGCTCAAGCGCGCCGTGACCGACTCCGATCGTCACATCACCTTCGACCCGGTCGACCGTCCCGAGGTGAGCAACCTGCTGACCTTGGCCGGGCTGGCCACGGGACGCGATCCGCGGGCGATCGCCGAAGAGATCGGCGACGGCGGTGGTGGCGGCCTCAAGCGCTACCTCACTGAGGTGCTCAACGAGATGCTCGCGCCGATCCGAGCCCGCCGTGCAGAGTTGGCCGCTGATCCCGGCTATCTCGCTGATGTCCTGGCGGCCGGCAACGCCAAGGCCAACGCGGTCGCTGATGCGACACTGCGGGAAGTCCGCGATGCCATGGGGATGGCGTACTGATGTCCGGCTCAGGCACGGTCGGCTGGGTGATCTCCCGGCGCACCGGGTGGCGCGCCGTCTGGGGTGCGCTCGGGATTCTCGTGTTCGGTGCGGCTTTCGTGGCTGCCCTGGTCGCCTTCATCGCCGCCCCCCACGTCGATTCAGGCATGTTGGTCATCATCACCTTGCCGTTCTTCGCGGCTGCGCTCGTGATGGCGGCTGAGGCGCTCATGCAGGGCATGGTGCATGTGGATCAGCAGGGATACACGATGCCCTTGCGCCCGCGCCACGCCTGGAAGGATGTGCTCGGCGTCGGATTCGGCGAGGTCGACGGGCGTCGTCTCCCTGTCGTGGCGCTCGCCACCCCAGGCGACTTTCCAGTAGCCCAAGACACGTTCCCTGGGTTCGCCGATGACGATGGCGATGCCCTCGTGGAGGCGATGGTGCGCTGGACGGGTGACTCGCAAGGGTTTGCGGGGCTGCGCCCCAGCGAAGGCTGGTGGGCCGCAGCCGAAGCCGAAGCCGACCGGGTTACTGGTGTGGTGGAGGCGGCGTCGGGTCGTACGCCGGTGTCCCGGGAACGGGTGGCCTACGGCTATCCGGGAATGGTGAGCGCCATCCGACTCGACTATGGAACCAACGCGGCGGGAGACCTCGTGGAGGTGCTGTGCCGACGCACCAGCGATCTGGCCGTGACGCGGGAGGGGCGGCGCTGGTTGCGCCAAAATCGCAAGCGCTCCGCTGACCCCGCAGGGCAGGTCGCCTGGTTGCTGGGCGACTATGAGGTGGCCCAGGTCCCCAACACGGGGGCGGGCTTCGACCGGTTGACCCTTCAGGTGCCCGGGCAACGCCCCTTGCGGTTTAACGCTGAGGAACCGGATCGATTCGCGGTGGCCGCATGAGTGCTGCCGAGGTTCGCGAATTGCCCCCCACCGAGGGAGGCGAACTGGACACCCTCCTGGGATTCCTGGAGTTCCAGCGCGGCACCATCGCCCTGAAGACGCAAGGCCTGGACGACGCTCAGTTGCGCACCCCCTTGCCGCCCTCCACCATGACGCTGGGTGGACTGCTGAAGCACCTGGCCTTCGTGGAAGACTTCTGGATCGGGATGACCGTGACCGGCCGAGAGCCTGCGGAACCGTTCGCGTCGGCCCCGTGGGGCGATGACCCCAACTGGGATTGGAGTTCATCGGTCTGGGACACGGCCGCCGAAGTGCGTGGCGGATGGGAGGCGGCGGTAGAGCGCTCCCGCACGGAGCTTGCCGACGTGATCCTCGACCTCGGGGATGCGGCGTTGGGGACGCGGATCCCGCGCTGGGAGTCCGACGAAGCGGTGTCTCTGCGCTGGGTGCTGCTGCACCTGATCGAGGAGTACGCCCGGCATGCAGGACATGCCGATCTGCTGGCTGAGAACGTGGACGGACGCCTGGGGGTCTGACGCTCCCGCGTCGTGGGGTGAACGCAGCGAACCCCTGGCTTGCAGAAAAGCCAGGGGTTCGTCGTTGCAGGGGCCCGTCAGTTCACGACTGGGCTGGCTCGGGCTGAGGCGTCTGCTGGTCGGCGCTGGACTTGCCCCGCCCACGCCCGCCGCGACGACGGCGACGCGTGCCGGCAGGCTTGTCGTTGTCGCCGCTCTCCGCAGACGAGCCGGTCACAGCCGCTGTAGCGCTCGTGACGGCGGAGGCGCCTTCGTCGGCGGACTGCTCGGTGACGACCTCACCGTTGTGGAGACGCCGACGCGTCCGGTTGCGCGGCGGGCGCGCCTCCCGGGGCTTGCGCTCGCGCGCCTTGGGCTCTTCACGACGCGCCTCACGCAACCGGCCCTTCGTCCCCTCAGGGATGTGCAGGTCGGTGAACAGGTGCGCGCTGGTGGAGTAGGTCTCCACCGGATCGGTGAAGTCCAACCCGAGGGCCTTGTTGATGACCTTCCAGCGCGTGATGTCGGCCCAATCGACCAGGGTCACGGCCACACCGGTGTTGCCCGCGCGGCCCGTACGGCCAATGCGGTGCACGTAGGTCTTCTCGTCATCGGGGCACTCGTAGTTGATGACGTGAGTGATGTCAGCCACATCGATACCGCGCGCGGCAACGTCGGTGGCGACCAGAACTTTGACCCGATCCTCGCGGAACTTGGTCAACGCCTTCTCGCGCAACACCTGCGACAGGTCACCGTGGATGCTGGTCGCTGAAAAACCGCGCTCCTCCAGATCATCGGCCAGCCGCTGGGCCGCGCGCTTGGTCCGGGTGAAGATCATGACCTTGCCCGCGTGATCGGCTTGCAGAATCCGCGAAACGATCTCCGGCTTATCCAGATCGTGGGCTTGGTACACGAACTGGGTCGTGGCCGGGACGGTGGTCTGCTCGTCGTGGCCTTCGGCCCGGATGTTGACCGGCTGGGAGAGATGGCTGCGTGACAGCGACACGATCGCGCTCGGCATCGTCGCAGAGAACAGCAGGGTCTGGCGTGAGGCGGGAGTCTTGGCGATGAGGCGATCCACATCGGGCAGGAATCCCAGATCGAGCATCTCGTCGGCCTCATCGAGAACCAGAACCTTGACGTGGCTCAGGTCCAGCGCCCGGCGATTGACCAGGTCGAGCAGGCGGCCGGGAGTGCCCACGACCACGTCGACACCGGCCGTGAGGGCGTCCAACTGCGGCTCGTAGCCCACGCCGCCATAGACGGTCAGGATGCGCGCCTGGCGCACCGTTGAGGCGTCCTTGAGGTCTTCGGTGATCTGCAGGGCCAGTTCACGCGTCGGCGTCATCACGAAGGCTTGCGGCTTGCCGGGGAAGGCCATGTCCGCGTAACCGGGGTCGGTCGGCACGGTGATGCGTTCCAGCAACGCAATGCCGAAAGCCAGCGTCTTGCCGGTGCCGGTGCGCGCCTGACCGATCATGTCGGTCCCCACCATCGCGATCGGCAGCGACATCGCCTGAATGGGGAAGGGGTGAGTGATGCCCTTCTCGGCCAGCGCCTCGACGATCTCGCTGCGGACGCCGATGTCGGCGAACGTGGGCTTGTCGGATGCTTGTGCGGGTAAAGATGAAGTGCTCAGGGTCGTGCCTTACTACTCACCGGCGCGTAGCCGGGAACGGACCCTCCGCAGGCGCGACGCACGCGGGTGCGCACAGCGGCGGGGACGCACGAAGGCGTGCGTACCCGCCCTACTCTAGCTCAGTTGCTGACGGCGCCGAACCCGACGGCGCGGGTGTGCTCGCTACCCAACTCCACATAGGCAATCTGGGCGGCCGGGATCAGGACCTTACGGCCCTTCTCGTCGGCGAGCACCAGGGTGGTCTGGTTGGCGATCGCGTCTCCCAGCGCCTTCTCGATCGTGGCCGCCGACTCGCGCGACTCAACAACGACTTCGCGCGGCACGTCGCGCACTCCGACCTTGATCTCCATGGGTTTTCCCTTCGCAGGCTCGATTCGTCCTCGACCCTACCTGGGGCCGTGTCGGCGTCGCAGGGCACTTCGCGGCGGGCGAACGCGCCAGGTCACGGCGCGGGGAGGCTGGGGCGCTGATCGGTCAACACGGCGGCGAACAGGTCCCCATCGCGATGGACGCGCTCCAGGACGTCGGGAGCGGTGAAGGTGAGCGGGGCTCCCTCGCTGGCAGCCTCCACCTCGTCCCATGTGAGAGGAGTGGACACCGTGGGGGTGGCGCCGGCGCGCAGAGAGTAGACCGACACGGTCGTTCTGCCGGGCAAGTTCTGGTTGATGTCGAGCAGGATCTTGCCTGCTCGGGCCTCCTTGCTCACCGTGGTCACGAAGAGTTCGGGATGCCGCGTCATGAGGGTGCCGGCGACGGAGGTGATGTAGGTCAGGGCCGTGCCCGCCGGGGTGGGGGCCACCGGCGCATACACCTGGATTCCCTTGCGCCCCGACGTTTTGGGGTAGGCCCGCAGTCCGGCCTCAGCGAACTCTCCGGCCACCAGAAGCGCGGCCAGGGCGATCAGCGGCATCGTGACGTCGGCTCCCGGGTCCAGGTCCATGACGACCTGGTCGATCAGCACCTGAGGCGAGAGGCGTACAGGGGCCCCCTCGTCCGGGGTGCGCCACTGCGGTGTGTGCAATTCCAAGGCGGCCAGGTTGGCCATATAGACCAGCGTCGGCACATCGTTGATCAGGGGATAGATCACGGCGCCATCGGTCCCGTCGACCACCTGACGCTGAAGCCATGCGGGTGCCGCGGCGGGAACGTTCTTTTCGAAGAAGGACGGCCCTGTGGTTCCATGCGGGAAGCGCACCCGGGTGACCGGGCGCCCACTCAGATGAGGGAGCATCACCGAGGCGATCGCCCGGTAGTACTCGATCACCTCGCCTTTGGTGAATCCGCAGGGGTACAGCACCTTGTCGAGGTTGGTCAGCCGGAGCGTGCGTCCGGCCACGTCGGCGGTGACATCGGCCATGGACTCACGCTAGTCGGCTCGCCCACGGCATCGGCGGGCGGGATCGGATCGGACGCGTCTGGGTCTTGTGGCTCGAAGTGTCGGTGTCGTGTGATGGGATGACGCCTGTGATGAACGTGGTGGCGCAGGCGCAAGGTCCGTTGCTCTTGCTGGGCGCCTCCGGCACGGGCAAGACCACCTTGTTCGTGGACGCCGCAGCCCAGCGGTTGCGCGAAGGGCGCCCGCCCGCGCTTGTTTTCGCGGCATCGCGTCAGGCCGCCTCCGAGATGCGCGACCGCATCGTGCGCGCCTGTGGGCAGACGATGCTGGCACCGCGTGTCCTCACCATCCATGCATTTTGCCGAGAACTGATCGGCACCTTCGGGCACGACGACGACGCCACTCCTGAACTCTTGACCGCTCCCGAACAGGAGTTCCGGATCCGCGAACTGCTCGCGGGCTGGGCGGGGAGTTGGCCCCAGGAGCTAGCCGATGCGGTCGGAACACGCGCCTTTGCTGCGCAGATCCGAGCCGTTTTGGCGCGTGCCCGGCAACTGGGTCTCGACCCGGAGGACGTCCTGGCTCATGGGGCGGCCGCGCGGGAGCCCGGGTGGGGTGCTGTCGGTGCGTTCATGGCCGAGTACCTCGACGTGCTCGACGCCGAAGCCCGCCTGGACTACGCCGAACTCGTGCATCGAGCCCGCCTCCTGATCGAGCGTGAGGACGTCCGCCGTGCGGTGCTGCAGGGGGTGGGTGCGGTCTATGTCGACGAATGGTGCGAACTGGATCCCGCCCAGATCTCCCTGCTCCGCGCACTGGTGCCGGAGGGGTTCCCCGTGGTGGCCGCTGCTGATCCCGACACCGCCATCTACCGCTTCCGTGGGGCGCATCCCCGAGCCGCCGAGGAGTTCATCCGTCTCTTCGCCACCCCAGACAAGCCGCCGGCCATCCACGTTTTGACGCGCGCCTGGCGGCAGTCTCCGGCCCAGGTTGCGGCGTTGGGGAGCGTCCGGCAGCGCCTCGGCGCCCCCGCGCTGCACGACAGCGACGTGGCCAGGCGGTACCGCGACACCGACGCCGGTGGGGCGGGGATGGTGGATGTGTGGACCTGCCCCGACGAGGCGACGCAGGCGCGCGTCATCGCCGGGGAACTGCGTGCGGCACACCTCGAGCAGGGGCTGGCGTGGGGAGACATGGCGGTGCTCGTGCGGGCCGGCCGGCAGCAAATCCCGCCGCTGGCACGCGAGCTGGCCGATGCCGGTATCCCCGTCGAGGTGGCGGGCGATGAGATCGGTCTTGCGGGGGAGTTGGCCGTCCGACCTTTGCTGCTCGCACTCGAGATCGCCGGTCGCGGCGGCGTCCCCGATCCCGACGAGGCGCACCGTCTTCTGCTGTCTGGGTGGGGTGGGTTTGACGCGGTGTCGATCCGGCGGCTGGGGCGGCGGCTTCGCGGTGCGCCTGCCGAAGGGGCAGGGATCCCCGCCGAAGCGCTGATCGCGGAAGCGTTGGGCGGCCTGCGGGACATCCCCGAGGGTGAGGAGACCCTCGCCCTACGGCGCGACCTCCTCGCTGCAGCCGCCACGACCATTCGCACGGGCGGACGCCCCGAGGACGCCCTTTGGACGCTGTGGGCGGGCACCGACTGGCCCGCCACCTTGCGACAAGAGGCGTTGAGTGGCGGCGATTCGGCTCCGCGAGCCCACCGTGATCTGGACGCGGTCACCGCCCTTTTCACGCTGGCACGTGAGTCTCTTGCGCCAGTCGGTGACGAGGGCGTGCGCTGGTTCCTTGCCGAGATTGCCCAACAACAAATTCCGGCGGATAGCCAGCGCGAGGCGGCCGTCTTCGGCCGAGGTGTCCGCGTCCTTACCGCGCACCGTGCCAAAGGGCACGCGTGGCCGTTCACCATCGTCGCGGGGGTTCAGGAAGGGATCTGGCCCGACATCCAACGCCGGGGATCAGTATTCGATCCCCTCAAACTGACCTCTGCCGGGCTGGGGGAAGGCGTCTCCACACGCGAGTTGGTCGCCACCGAGCGCAGGCTCTTCCTCCTGGCGTGTTCGCGCGCCCAGCACCGTCTGCTGGTCACCGCCGTGGAGGGGACCGACGGCGAAGACGACCGACCTTCGCGGTTCTTGTCGGAACTGGGGCGTCCTCTCCGCACCGTCGACGCTCCCGAACCGCGCTTGCACACGCTGCGAGCACTCGTGGCCGACCTGCGACGGACAGCGCAGGATGACGCCGCATCACCCTCCCTGCGTCAAGCGGCGACGCGGAGGCTGGCTGCGCTCGCCCAGCAGCGCGACGACAGCGGGACACCCCTGGTTCCCGATGCGGATCCGCGGCGCTGGTGGGGGCTCGCCGAGCCAACGAGTTGGGCCGCGCCCACGCCCGAAGATCGCCTGGTGCTCAGCCCCTCCCAGGTGGAGGGAATCTTGGCCTGCCCACGCCAGTTCTTCCTGCGTAGGGAGGCTCGTGCCGACCCGCCGCGGGGGAGCGCGACCGTGGTGGGATCAGTCATCCACGCGGTCGCCGAACGTGCGGCCACCGGAGAACTTTCGGCTCACAGTGCGGAAGGGCTCCTCGACGAGATCTGGGCCGACATTCCCTTCGCGGCGGCCTGGCTTTCGGCGTCCGAACGAGCGGACGCCGACGCCGCGGTGGCGCGGTTCCTGGCATGGCAAGCGGGCCACGAGCATGCCGACCTCGTGGGGGTGGAGGTGCCCTTCGCTGTGCGGATCGACATCGACGGGGCCGTCGTGACCTTGCGCGGCAGCGTCGATCGGCTCGAGCGCACCGCAGGAGGAGACCTGCGCGTGATTGACTTCAAGACGGGCCGCTCCACCCCCACCAAGGACGAGGTGGCGCGCATGCCACAGATCGGCGTCTACCAACTCGCGATCGAGGCGGGTGCCTTCGACGATGTGGCACCAGGAGCCGCTTCGGCGGGAGCGAGCCTGGTCTACCTGCGTCATGACGACAACGAGGGGTGGCCCAAGGAGTTTCGCCAGCCGTCGCTCACCGAGGCCCCCCATCTGACCGACGATGCAGACGAGTTGGCCTATCCGACGTGGGTCCATCAGCGCGTAGCACAAGCGCACGCAGTGCTGGCCAGCGGCCGATTCGACGCGCGCCCTGGCCCCGTTTGCCGCCATTGTCCGGTGGCATCGAGTTGTCCGGCCCGAAGTGGACAGGTGATGTGACATGGTCCGGTTCACCAGCCCGAGTGACCTCATTGAGGCCTTAGGTATTCCGTTCTCCGCGCAGCAGATCGCCGCTATCACCGCGCCCTTGGAGCCTGGCGTCATCATCGCGGGGGCGGGGTCGGGCAAGACCACCGTGATGGCCGCGCGGGTGGTGTGGCTGGTCGGGACGGGACAGGTCCGCCCCGAGCAAGTTCTGGGGCTCACCTTCACCCGCAAGGCGGCCGCCGAATTGAGCGGACGCGTGCGCGCCGCCCTGACCAGTGCTGGCGTCGTGGACGCCTCCGGCTACGACGACGCCGGCGAGCAGGTCATCATGACCTATGACGCGTTCGCCGCGCGGCTGGTCGCCGACCACGGGTTGCGCATCGGCGTGGAGGGGGATGCGCGCATGCTGACGGGGGCCTCTCGCTTCCGTATCGCCTCCACGGTGGTCGCTCGAGCGCCCGGTCCCTGGGCGGAGTTGGCACGGCTGCGTCCTGACTCCGTGACTGACAAGGTGCTGTCGCTGGACGCGGAGTTGTCCTCCCACCTGGTCGCGCCGCAGCGCCTCCTCGATCATGGGCTGGAGGTGATCACCGGGGTGGAGTCCTCACCCCGCACTCGCACGAAGGCGCTGTACGCCTCGATGAAGAAGGCAGCGGCGGTGGCGGCCGAACGAGCCGAGCTTTCGGGGCTCGTGGAGGACTACCAGCGCCTGAAGCGGGAGCGGGGTGCCGTCGAGTTTGCCGACCAGATGGGCGTCGCCGCCGACCTCGCGCGCCGGGTGCCTGAGGTGTCGCGCGCCCTGCGTGACCAGTTTCGCGTCGTCCTCCTCGACGAATACCAAGACACCTCCAGTGCGCAAGCGGCCTTGCTTTCGGCCCTGTTCTCGGGGGCGGACGAGGAGCAGGGGCGCGGCTTCCCGGTGACCGCTGTCGGCGACCCGTGCCAGGCCATCTACGGCTGGCGAGGGGCGGCAGCAGCCAACATCATCACGTTTGCCACGCACTTTCCCCGTGGCGACGGTTCACCGGCGGTCGACTATGCCCTCACGGTGAATCGACGTTCGGGGCAACGCATCCTCGACGCGGCGAACGCCTTGTCTGCCCCGCTGCGCAACGACGAGGAATTGCAGTGGGACGGCATCAACACCGATCTGGTCGCCCCGCCACACACCCCACCAGGGGACATCAGGGTCGCCACGTTCGGCACCTGGCCAGACGAGATGGCCTGGATCGCCGACGATATCGCTGCCACCCACGATGCGGGTCGGGCCCCACGCTGGTCCGATATCGCCGTCTTGGCGCGCCGAAACCAGCACATCCGACCGCTGTACGGGGAACTCCTCGCCCGCGGCATCCCGGTCGAGATCGTGGGGCTTGATGGTCTCTTGGCGGTTCCCGAGGTTGCCGACGTGGTCGCGGTGTTGCGCGTCCTGGGCGACGCCACCGCCAACCCGGACGTGGTGCGCATCCTGACCGGTCCCCGCTGGGCGATCGGGCCGACCGACCTGGCGACGCTCGGCCGTCGGGCCCGCGAACTGGCCGGTGAGGTACCCCCCGAGCCCGGGCGCACGCCGCAGCAAGAGATCGCGGCCATCATCGACCAGACCCAAGCAGCCCAGGCGCCGTCGCTGGCCGAGGCCCTCAGCGACCTGGGGGAGGGGCCCTACACCGCGGCCGGCCGCGAGCGCCTCACGCGCTGTGGCCGAGAGTTGTCCGCGCTGCGTGCCCACGTGGGGGCACCGGTCACGGATCTGGTGCGCCGGGTGATCACCGTGCTCGGCGTCGAGGTGGAGTTGGCGATGCGCGGGCCTCACGGGACGCGGCAACTCGACGCCTTTGTGGCGCAGGTCGCGGGGTACGCCGACGTGGACGGGGACGGTTCGCTGCCCGGCCTCCTGGGGTGGCTCAACGCCGAACAGGAGCATGGCGTCGGCCTCGAGCAAGCGGTCCCCACGGCGTCGGATTCGGTGAAACTCCTCACTATCCACCGGGCCAAGGGGCTCGAGTGGGAGGTGGTCTACCTGCCTGCGCTGGCGGACAAGGTCTTTCCCTCCGAACGCGTCCAAGGCAACTGGTTGGCTCGCTCCGACGTGCTGCCTGCCGACCTTCGCGGGGACGCCGATAATGTCGCCCAGTTGGCTGACTTCTCCAACGAGGACGTGAAGGACTACACCGAAGCGCTGAAGCGTGAGGCCCGACGGGCCGATGATCGGCTGGCGTACGTCGCGGTGACCCGGGCCCGTCAGCACCTGGTGGCCACCTCTCATGCGTGGAGTGACCTGCTCAAACCCCGGGAGCTCTCGCCCTACCTCCTGACGCTGGAGAAGTTCAGCGATGAGGCGATCCATGAGCCCGTTCCACCCAGCAACCCCTTAGTGGGTCACGGGGGTGGGCTCCCGTGGCCGGCTCCCAGCGATGAGGCGCAGCGGGCGCGTCGTCAGGAGGTAGCTGAGGCAGTCATGGCTGCCCAGAGCGCGCCAGCGACCCCCGAGGAACCAGCGCTGTTCCTCGACGAGGCAGCCGTGGTCTCCCGCTGGGACGCGGCGGCTGACCAGTTGATCGCAGAGGCGCGGCTGCGGCGCGGTCGAGGGGGAGGCCCCATCGCCCCGCCCTACTGGTCGGCGACCAGCCTCATCGCCGCCCGCGCTGCCCCTGAGGAGTTCCGCGCCGACCTGCTGCGGCCGATGCCTACGCCGCCCCAGCGATCGGCCCGTATCGGTGAAGCGTTCCACGCGTGGTTGGAGCGCCGCAGCAACGAGGCGCCCGCGCTCGTGCCTCAGCCTGAGGGCGCCCCACCGGATCCCGCATTGCAACGGCTGATCGCCGCTTTCGAAGCGGGCCCCTACGCTGACCGTCACCCGATTGCCACCGAGGTGGGCTTCTCCTTGTTCCTGGGAGGCGACGTCGTCCGCGGGCGCATCGACGCCGTGTTTGCGACCGACGACGGGTTCCAGGTGGTGGACTGGAAGACGGGGCGCGCTCAAGAACCAGACCCGCTGCAGTTGGCGTTGTACCGGCTCGCGTGGTCCGAGATCGCGGGCACCGACCTGCGCGCGGTGGATGCCGTGTTCTACGACGTCCTCGGCGCCCGGAGCGTGCGCCCACCCTCGTTGCCGACGCGTTCCGAACTGGAGCGACTGATCGGCGAGGTGTCGCAACAGCACTAGCGTGGGGGCCATGGAGCCCTGGGTACCGGACAGCGGATTGGATCGCCTGCTGGAAGCACGGGAGGATCCCGCCTGGGTAGCGGCCCAATGGGCCCACCCGCACGCGCGCGTCCTGGGCGTCGATGAACGCTCGGGAGTGTCGGCGACGCCTCACCACGACGGTCTGCGAGGGATCCGACCCGGGGGCACGTTCGATCCTCAGCATCACTACCTGGTGGGCGCCGTCGACGGTGATCCCTGGTTCGCCGTCGAGGCGTCCGCGGACGGTCTCTCCTCGTCCTTGCGGGAACTGGCAGGCGTCCTGGGTGAGACCGAACTCGACCTGGCCATGAGCGCGGTGGCGCTGGTCAACTGGCATCGTGAGGCAGGGTTTTGCAGCCGATGCGGTACGGCGACGACGGTCACCTCCGGCGGCCACGAGCGGGCCTGCCCCGGCTGCCAGGCCCAATGGTTCCCGCGCATCGACCCGGCCGTGATCGTGGCGGTGCTGGACGAACAGGGGCGGCTGCTGCTGGGGCATCACGCTGGCTGGGAGGACACCCGGGTTTCGATCCTGGCCGGATTCGTCGAGGCCGGGGAATCCCTCGAGCAGGCCGTCCGGCGCGAGATCATGGAGGAGTCCGCGGTCACGTTGTCTTCGCTGCGTTACGTGGGCAGCCAGCCGTGGCCGTTCCCGCGCTCCCTCATGCTGGGATTCGTGGCACAGGCGCGGGGCCAGGAGGTCCGTCCCGATGGGGAAGAGATTCTCTGGGCGCGGTTCTTCACCCGCGAGGAGGTGTCGGCTGAGGTTGCCGCGGGCCGTTTGACCCTCCCGATGCGCACGTCGATCGCGTCACGCATCATCGCGGCCTGGCGCGACGGGGACCTGACCCTGGATCCGGCAGCGACACAGTAGCTATCTTGGCCGCACCCGGCGCCTCAGCGCAGGCGTGCGGTGAGGCCGCTCATGCGGCGCGCGGGGCGGGCGATGGCCTGCGAGATGGCCGCCTCATCGCCGACCAGGAGCACCGACTCCTTGGCGCGCGAGACGGCTGTGTAGAGCAGTTCTCGCGTGAGCAGGGGTGAGCCTGCGGGGGGAAGCACCACGCTGACGTCGCGAAACTGGCTGCCTTGCGCCTTGTGGACGGTCATCGCATGGACGCTGGTCAGCCCGTCGAGCACAAAGGGGGAGAAAGCCTGCGGGACGCCCCCCACGCTGAACCAGGCCTGCGGCGGGCCCCCGGCTGCCACCACCACGCCGGTGTCGCCGTTATACAGCCCCAGTTCGGGTCGGTTGGCGGTCATCATCACCGGGCGTCCCGGGTAGGCCTCGCCTTCGGGAACGAATCCGGGAACGTCGGCGGTCAGCCAGGCCACCGCCGAACGGGACCATGGGGCGACCCCGAAGGGGCCACTGCGATGCCCGCACAGCAAGCGGTGCGCATCCAACGCCGCCAACGCGTGAGCGGGGTCGGCGTCGCGGACGGCCTCGGCCACGTCACGACCCGCCGCGACGACACGGTCCCGGACCGCGGCGACGCCTGCCTCGCCGTCCAGCAAGCGAAGGCTGGCGTCGCCTGAGGCGAGCGTGGCGAGCGCGGCGTCGGCATCCCCGGTGCGGATGGCTGTGGCGAGTGTGGCGATCGCACCCTGGAACCGGTAGTTGTGGCTCAGGCGCGCCACGATCCCGGCGCTGGCCGGGGCTTGGGTGATGTCAGCCAGCACACTGCCAGCATCGACGGAGGACAACTGGTCCGGGTCGCCCACCAACACCAGACGAGCGCCCGGTTTGAGTGCCTCCAGGAGACGGGCCATGAGCGACATCGAGACCATCGACATCTCGTCAATGATGACCACATCGTGAGGAAGCGGTCGCGTCGCATCGTGCGCGAAACGGGTACGGGAGCCGCGCCTCCACCCCAGCAAGGCGTGCAAGGTCACGGCGCGGGCGGCGGGGTCTTGAAGCGACTCGGTCATGCGGGCCGCAGCCTTGCCGGTGGGGGCCGCGAGGCCGACCAGGGCGTCAGGGCTCTCGGCGCGGATGCGTGCCATGATCGCCTTGATGGTCCACGTCTTTCCCGTGCCCGGCCCTCCCGCGATGACGGTGACCGGGCTAGTGATGGCCAACTCCACCGCATCGCCTTGGCCTTGCGGGGCGCCGCCCAGAGGGGCGAGCGCCAGCCTGGCGAGCATTTCACGGCGGACGACTTCTTGATCGGCGTAGTGACGCTCCAAGTACAGGGCACCGTCGACGAGGCGCAGCGGCCGAGACGGGGCGTCCTGGGGCCCCACCGTCACGAGGGGGCTGTGGCGCAGAGCCTCCTCCCATGCGCCCGACTCTGGCCACCAGGCGGGGTCGATGTCGCTGGTGTCTTCGAGTTGATCCAGTTCGCGGAGCCGATCAAGCGGCAGGCAGATGGACCCCATGCGCAGTGCCCGCACCGTCAAAGCGGCGGCGAGGTGAACCTGCGGGTCCGACTCGCCAAAGAGGTACCCCCATTGCTGGGCGGGATGGACGTCGGACCAGGTGAGGGCCCCAGCCTCGTTGAAGTGGGCCAACAGTCCGGTGGCGCTGACCGCGCGCGCATCAGGGCTCACGAGGGGGTCTCCTCTCCCGCCAATAGCGCGGAGGTGGCGAGCACCAGGTCCGCGCTCGGCTTCCAGGTGAACACGCCCAGGGGGTGCCCGTCGGGTTGGGGAGTGTGCTCCCCGGCCATGCCGCGAACGAACAGGTAGGCGACACCGCCGAGATGGCGCTCAGGTTCGTAGGGTCGCCACCTGGTTGCCAAGAAGCGATGCAGGGCGACGCTGTAGAGCAACGCCTGGAGGGGATAGTGGCTGGCCATCATGGCTTCGGCCATGGCAGCGCGGGTGTAGTGCCCAATCGTCAAGGGTTCGTCGGCGGGGGCAAGCCAGTTGGTCTTGTAATCCACGACGACGAAGCGTGCTGCGGCGCCATCGCCGTCGCGCAACACGGCGTCGATGGAGCCGGTCAAGAACCCGTGCAGCCGCTGTCCCGCCAGGAGCGGGTTGGCCAGGCGAGCCGGGTAAGCGGCCAGAGGGTCGCCTGGAGGCAGGTGACGCTCCAGAAGGTGTGCCAGGTCGGCGACGGTAGCGCTGGGGTTGGAGAGGGCGAACTCGAAATCCATCTCCGCGAGCCGATCCGCGGGTGAGAAGTCGCGCAAGGTGCGGCCGGGAAGCAGGGGGCCAAGCGGGGTGTCGAAGCTGGGGGCCAACGCGGTGGCGAGCGCGTCCGCACTGACATCGGCGACCGGCACCCGACGCAGCGCGGTCCTGGTGGCGTCGGCGACGGCGTCGCGCCACGACGGCACGGTCGCGTCGGTGGCCTCATAGACAGCGTGGACGAGAGTTCCGAAGGCTGCCCCGGCGGGCAGCGTCGCCATCGGCGAGAGGTCGGCATAGGCGTCCTCGACGGGGACGAGGAGATCCTCGGGGCCGCCCTCGTCGTCGAGCAGCAGGGAATCGACGGGTGATGCCTGATCGTGAGCGGCCGCGGTGAGCCCCGAGTAGGAGGTCCGCCGCCATGTCTGGTCGATGGTGCGATCCCACGAACGGACGGTGAGTTCCGGGGAGGGTGGCCGCGGAAGGGGCACCGCACGGATGCCCTGCACCTCGACGACGCCGATCCCCGCTGCGGGGAGCCAACCGGCTCCGAGGGGGGTCGAGTCGGCGAGCACCTCGCTGAGGGGATAGGAACTGAGCGGACGCCGCGGGTGCTGCGGGTCATGGTCGGCGTGGACGAGCCGATGCAGCGGGGAGGCCGTCACGCGCGGTTGGGGTGCCCACCACGTCACCACGCGGGACTCCGCGCGCGTCAACCCCACGTAGAAGGCCCGCAAGGACTCATCCCCGTCTTCGAGCAGGTGCTGCTCCCAGCGACGGGCACGATCGGGGCCGCGTCGCCCGCCGATGTCGAGCGAACGGGCGGTACCGCCCGGGAGCACGAGGGGCTCACCGTGATCGGGCTGGACGGGAAACTCTTCACCCGACTCGGGCAGCAGCACGACAGGCCATTGGAGCCCCTTGGCGCGGTGGATCGTCATTACGGTGACGGCGTCGGCGTCGGTCGCGCGACGGCGGGTCGCCTCGCCGCCGAGAGACTGAGCGGCGCGCTGACCGTGCAACCAGGCCGCGAGATCGCGCGGGCGCCGCGTGACCCCGGAGCCGCGGTGACGATGCAGCAACTCGGCGATCTGGCGGTGATCGGTGACGCGTTGCTCCCCATCGGGACGCTGCAAGAGTCGTGCGGTGAAGTCATGGTCGGTGTCGAAGGCCGCCACCAGCGCGGGCACGCCGCTGCGCTCCAGTGTCCGCGCCCATCGGTGCAGGAGGATCGCCCAGGCTGAATGCTGCGCCTCGTCGGCTTCGGCAAGACCCGGCACGGTTGCCCCGATGAAGTCGGTGAGGTAGGCGCGTTGCAGAAACGGACGACGCGGTTCGTCGAGGGCTTGAAGTAACGTCAGCCAGTCGTCGGCAGCGGTCGTGCTGAACACGCTGCGCGATCCGGTGAAGGTTGCGGGGATTCCCGCCTGGGCCAACTCCTTGGCCAGGGTCGCCCCTCGCTTGTTGGAGCGGACCAGCACGGCGATGTCACGCGCCCGCAGTGGGCTCCCCACGCCAGGAACCGGGATGCCGTTCTCGGTGGGCAGCCGCACGAGCGGGGGCTGGTCACTCAGAAGTTCGGCGACGACTCCCACCAGGTCATCCCCGACGGCCTTGGCCGCTTGTGCCTGCGTCATTGCGGTGTCGGCGCTGATGCTGCGCACGTGGACGCCGTGGGCCCACGCGGTGCCATCTCGGCCCTGCAGCCGCGAGTGGCGTGCCGCGGTGACGGGGGGAGTCACGATGCCCTCACCCAGGAGAACACCCTCGAACAACGCAGCGACTCCCGCCACGGTCTCGGGGTCTGACCGGTAGTTCACCGGCAGCGTGGTGGTGGTCGTCGCCTCCTGCACCGCGAGGGTGTAGGTGTGCACATCCCCACCCCGGAACCCGTAAATCGCCTGCTTGGGATCGCCGATGAGCACCAACGTCGAGGATCCGTGGAACGCGCTGCGCAGGATCGACCATTGCACCGGGTCAGTGTCTTGGAACTCGTCAACCAGGACCACCGGGAACCGTGAGGACAGCCGCTGGCGCGCCTGGGCGCCAAAGCGATCATCGTTGAGGGCGTCCTTGAGGCGTTCGAGTTGGTCGTCGAACGAGTAGACGCGCAAGGCATGTTTGCGCCGTGCCACCTCGTCTCGGACCTGCTGAGCGAAGCGCACCCGATCACCCACGGCCCCTGAGGCGTCCTCTCCGACCAAGGTGGCGTCCTCGCTCGCGGCACGGCGCCCGATCTCCTGAGCCCCTGGATCGGCATTCCACCGCCTGCCATAGGGGAAGGGTGCGCCCTGCTCGCGCCGCGCGAACTGGGAAACGTACACGTCAGCGGACGCTTCGTCGGCCAATGGGCCGAGTTCTTCGATGAGCGTCGACAACGGGGTCTGCGGGGCCAGGATGCCCAAGCCGCTCAGCATGCTGTGGCAGAACTCGTGCGTGGTCATGATGGTGGCCCGGTCGAAATCTGCGACGGCGCTCGCCAACCGCGCGGCGCGCTCGGCGACCTGATCGGGGGTTCCGGTACCCAGCGAGATCAAGACGGCATCGGTCGGCGTGGCATGCGTGCGCCCCTGGATGAGGTCTTCCAGGAAAAAGGCGGCCTCGTGGAGACGTTCCCGCACGCGCAGCCGCAATTCGGCCGTCGCGGCGCGCGAGAACGTGATCAGCAGGAGATCGTCGATCCGCGCACGCCCCTGCGCCACATAGCGGACAGCCAAGGCGGCGATCGCGTACGTTTTCCCCGTCCCTGCAGACGCCTCCAAGACAGTGGTGTTCGTGGGCAGGGCCCCGGTCAGGGAAAACTCTGGATGGTGCTGCGTCATCCCTGCCCCTTCACGATCGGTCCCCACACCCGGACGGCCAGCGCTCCCAGGAGTTGCTCCTCGCCGGGCATGGCCCACGGGCTGCCTTGGGACGGGGTGCCGCGCCAGGGCACCTCGTCTTTGCCGTACCAGCGATCCCAGACCAGATCACGGTCGTAGCGCCACAGCTTGTTCAGCAGCGCGGTTTCCTTCAGCGGATCCCTGCCCTGGGCGCGGAACCGCGCCCACTGCTCGGCGACCCGGGGCGGCAAGGGGAGCACCTGCTCAGTGGCGTCGTGGGCCAAGGCGAGGAGATCGCCCAGGAAGGCTCGGGCGTGCTCGACCGGTGGTGCCGTGAGCCGCAGCGTCGAGCCGCGACCCACGACGACGGCGTTCGTGCGGCGTCCCGTGGCGACCGTCAGCGAGAGCATCTGAGCCCAGGCAGGGCCGAGATGGCGGGCGTCGACACGGCCGTACTGGGCTGTCGCGATGAGGCCCCCGCGGGTAACGACCTGGCCGGTGACGCGGACGCCGTCCACCACGAGATCGACGACGTCGGTGTGTGCCTCACCGGGGGCCTCGCGCTGGAAGCGGGTGACGATGCCGTGGGCGTCGCCGACGATGTCCATGAGCGGCCCGCGGCCGAGTTCGTGCGGAGGAACCTGCCCGCTGAGCCATTGGGCCGTGACGGCCTGATCGGAATCCTGCCCGGCGAGCAGCGAGGCCACGAGGGCCTCACCCAGCGACCAGCTTTCGCGGAACCCCAGTTCGAGCGGGATCGACTCCTCGGCGGTCTCGTCGGTAGCGAGGGTGAGGTCGGCACGTTCGCGCAGCAGGAACCGTGCCGGATGTTTGAGCAAGGCACCCAGTTGCTCGACGCTCACCTCCCGCAGCGGGGAGGTGCGGGGGAGCACACCCAGGGCAAACGGATGGGGAGCAGAGCGCGGGGCCGCACTGAGGGCTCGGGCGGCAGCGTAGGACGCCCGATCGAAACTGCGGGCACGCCCTTCGGCGTCGGGAAGGAAGTTGCGGGGGGAGAACGGTTGCAGCGTCTCGATATGGACGCGGTCCTTCCCGAGCGCGTCACGAACCTCCAACACCCCGGCGGGGGGCGGATAGTCCTCGGGGGTGAGGGAGGACTGCCCTTGATAGATGAGGATCAGCCGATCCTGCGCGGCGAGAATCGCGTCCAGGATCGCCTGGCGATCATCGGTGCCGGGGGAGGGATCCAGCGGCTCATGCGCCGTAGCCAGAAGGTCGTCCCCGTCGCCGAGGCTCCGACGGGGAAACGTGCGTTCGTCCAGGCCCACGACGCACACCAGGCGATGAGGAATGCGCGGCACATCATCCACGCTGGCGACGACGAGGCTCCCGTTGCCGAAGGCGGGACGCTCCCGACGTCGCCCCCACGCGTCCGTCAACAGTGCCACGACATCGCTGGCATGCAGGGAGGACCCTGCCGAGCTGCCCCGCTCCTCGATGTCGGCCAGAACCGACCAGACCTGAGACAGTTGCCAGCTCTCGGGGTGGGGAACCTCGGTCAGGGAGGTCACGGCGTCACGGATGCGCGCCACCCATGTACTGACGGGGGCGTCCAACCCGAACTCGCGCGCGACACGCGACAACCGGCTGACGAGTTCGGCGAGGGCTCCGACGCGGTCGGTGTCGGTGGAGGAAACATCGTCGACCGTCGCCACCACCCCGACGCTGGTATGGGTGTCGTCGCTGAAGGCCTCGCCGAGGATGAGGCGCTGGACGCCGAGTTGCCAGGTGTTCTGCGTCACCTCGACGCCGAACCACGCGCGGTGATCCGCGTTGATCCCCCAGCGGATGCCCGCTGCGTCGATCAGGGCCTCCAGGCGATCGATGTCGTCCGCGGCGAAGCCGAAACGGCGTGCAACGAAGGGGTGCGCCGCCCAATCGAGGAGTTCGGAGGCGGTCCCTCGACTGGTGCGCAACCCCAGCAGGTTCAGCACGAGCGCATACACCTGGTTGCCGTCCGCGAGACGGGGAATCGCCACGCGCAGGTGCGAGGCCGGATGCGCTGCGGCGGCGTCGCGAAGATCCTCGGGAGGGGAGAACAAGGCGGTGACGTGGGGGGCGAGGGCCGCAGGATCAGGAGTAAGCACGACGGCATCGCGAGGTTCGAGCGTGGGATCGTCGGCGAAGGCACCGGTCAACAGTTCGCGCATGACGTCGGCCTGACGCCCCAGTGCGTGGCTGCTGTGGATGCTCAGTGAGTCGTCTGTCGGCAACGACGCGGGGACGGGTGCGCCGGAGAGGATCGACGCCTGCAGGAGCCCCAGCGCAGTCCTGGCGCGCGGTGCAGCGGGATGGGATTCCTGGCTGTCGGCCAGCGTCTCCCACGCCGAACGCCACGCTCCGGCGCGCCGACCCAAAGCGGTGGCGAGGCTATTGGCCCCGGACTCATGCACGGGCAGCCACACGTGCACGGGACGCGTGGACCCCAGCGCGGCGACGAGGTCAAGTGCGGCGGGGGTGACGTGGCGTGGGGCGAAGATATGCGCCTCGGGCCACGGCAGGGGATGCGTCCCTGCGCGCAGCGCCCCGGTCAAGGCATTCCGGCGCTGGATCGGGTCGGGTGCCGACACTTCGTCGTGCAGGGCGTGCCACAGCCATGGCTGCCACCCGTGGTCGCCCAGCCCCTGCGCGGCCAGCTGCGGGTCGGCCAGCCAAGCGCTCAGCCACGCCGGACGGTGATCGGCATAGCGATGGAGCAGGCGGGCCAGGCGCAACGCGTTGGCATAGCGCTGGTCGTTCGACGCGAGATGCGCCTCGAGCGCCTCCAGACCGGGCGCGTGCCGCTCGCACGCGGCGAGGATCGCCCACACCATGCGCGTCGGTGCCCAGGCGTCCTCGTGGGTAGGACTGCCCGACAACAACGCTTCCAGCCGACTCCAGGGGTGGACGTCGTAACCGGCCATGATACCGGCACCTGCCAGTGAGGTCGTGGCGACCTGCTGGGACAGCCACCGCTGTACCCCCGGTGTAGGGGTCAACAGGAGCGGACGCGCGAACGGATCGGCGTCGCTGGGCGTCGCGCTGGCGAACGCATGCGCCAAAGCGGCCGGGTCGGCCGAGGTGTGGAGGCGCACGTGGTTCATTGCCGACCACTGTAGGGGCAGCGACCGACAGTGCGCTTCCGAGGCGAACAACGTCACCGGCTCCGCCTACAGTGGGGCAGCGTGACCACCGATCCCGAGGACATCCTTGCCGGGCTCGATCCCGAGCAGCGCGCTGTCGCGCAGGCGCTCCAGGGTCCCGTCGTGGTGCTGGCGGGAGCGGGCACAGGCAAGACCCGGGCCATGACGCATCGCTTGGCCTACGGGGTGGCAACGGGGGCGTTCAGCCCCCGCTCCGTGCTGGCGCTCACGTTCACGACGCGGGCCGCCGCGGAGCTGCGCGAGCGTCTCGCCGCACTGGGGGTTCGGGGTATTCAGGCGCGCACCTTCCACTCCGCCGCCTTGCGGCAGGCTCAATACTTCTGGCCGCAGGCCTACGGGAACCCGCTCCCGCCGGTGACCGACCAGCGCATGGGGCTGGTCGCCGACGCGTTACGCCGGGAGCGGCTGGGCACCGACACCAGTCAGGTGCGCGACATGGCCGCCGAGATCACGTGGGCGAAGGTCAGCAACGTGGGAGCGGCCGACTACCCGGCGATCGCCGAGCGCGCAGGGCGCGAGGTGGCCGGGCACCGTCCCGACATGGTGGGCCGCATCATGGCCCACTATGAGGCGGTCAAGGCCGCCCGTGGTGTGATCGACTTCGACGACATCCTGCTGTGCACGGCGGGGCTGCTGGCCGAGCACGCCGAGGTGGCCAGCGAGGTGCGTCGCCAATATCGCCACTTCGTGGTCGATGAGTATCAAGACGTCAGCCCGCTGCAGCAGGCGCTGCTCGACCTGTGGCGCGGGGATTCCGAGGAACTGTGTGTGGTGGGAGATCCCGCCCAGACGATCCACTCGTTCGCCGGTGCCCGCTCGGACTACCTGACGGGCTTCGTCCAGCGGCACCCCGGGGCGGCGCGCATCGAACTCGTCCGGGATTACCGTTCGACGCCGCAGATCGTCGCGGTGGCGAACCACGTGATGGCCGGTCAACCCGAGGCCATGGAACTGCGTGCCCAACGCGAGGACGGGCCGGTACCCGTTTTGGTGGGGGCCGACAGCGAGGCGGAGGAGGCCGCGGGGGTCGCCGAGTGGCTGACGGCCACCCACGCCGCAGGAACGGCGTGGAATGAGATGGCTGTGCTGTATCGCATTCACGCGCATTCGCCCGTCTTCGAGGCGGCCCTTTCACAAGCGGGGATCCCGTTCCTCACCCGGGGCAGCGACGGCTTCTTCGAGCGGGTGGAAGTGAAGGCGGCGCTGCGTGGATTGCGTGGGTCGATGAAGGGCGTCGAGGACTCCGGCGCAGCAACGATGATGCGTGCGGCGGTCGCGGGCCTCGGCTGGACGCGTGAGCCTCCCGCGGGTCAGGGCAGCGTCCGGGAGCGCTGGGAGTCGTGGGACGCCTTGGTGGGGCTAGCCGACGAGTTCTCCCGCGCGCGGCCGCGGGGAACAACGGCGGATCTGGTCGTTGAACTCGAGCACCGTGCCGCAGCACAGCATGCACCCACCGGGCAGGGCGTGACACTGGCCACCTTGCATGCGGCGAAGGGTCTCGAATGGGACGCCGTCGCCCTCGTGGGCGTGCACGAGGGCGGCGTGCCGTTCACCTTGGCCACCTCGCCTGCCCAGATCGCGGAGGAGCGACGCCTGCTCTACGTGGGGCTCACTCGCGCCCGGCAGGCCCTGCACGTGTCCTGGTCCACGTCGCGCCATGGTGGCGGTCCACGGCGTGACGCCAGCCGGTTCCTTGCTGGCGTGGCGCGGAGTCGCGGCGCTGCCACGCACACCTCGGCGCTCAGCAGGCAGCCTGCACGTCGTGGTTCCGCTTTGAGCGAGACGTGTCGGGTCTGCGGGCGGACTCTGACGTCGGGTGCGGAACGAAAACTGCAGCGCCATGTGGGGTGCGAGGTCGAACTCGACCTCGCCCTGTGGGAGGCGCTCCTGGAGTGGCGCTCCGATATGGCGCGGGCCGCCAGCGTCCCCGAGTTCGTGGTCCTCACCGATGCCACGTTGCGGGCTGTCGCGGAACGCTGCCCCACCACGGTGGCGGAGTTGTCGCGGATCGCAGGGATTAACGCGACCAAGCTGGCGCGGTACCAGGATGCCCTGCTGGGACTGGTGGCGCACCACCGTGGCGATCGCGTTGATCGCGGGTGAAGGGCGCCTGGATGGAGGCGTCAGGCCGCGCAGCGGTGGGCAGCCGCATGGGCGGCGCAGTCGAGGCGGCGCGCCCAACTCCGAGTACCCAGTGATCCATCGGCCCGGCTGAGTTCGATCGTGGTTCCCCAGGTGTCTGGGACGAAACCGGCGGACCAGGCGCGTACCTGCGCGGCGGCCATCCCGGCGATCCACGCGGTCTGAGAGGGATGCGGCACTGCCGTGGTCCGGCAGAGTTGGAGAAGGAGATGGGGCCACGCCGGATCGAGGTCACGGCGGATCAGATCGGTGCAGGTGAGGCAGGCGCTGTCGGGGGTGACCAGGGGGCCGACGATGGCGCGTTCCGGTTCGGCATGCAGGACGAGGTGCGTTCGTCCGCTGATCGTCAGTTCGCGGGTCAGGACACGATCGGGTTCAGGGGTCTCGGGGCAGACGAGGACGAGTTTGCCGGGGTGGCTCTCGGGCCGCCAGGAATGCGGCGCGACGAGGGGCGTGCCGGGCTCGAGCGTCGCCGCGACGGCGTCGGCCACGGCTCCTGAGCCGACGATGACGGCGGACGGCTGATCGTGATGCCAGGGCGTCGTCAATCCTTGATGGGTGAGCGTTGCGAGGGTGATCCTCGCCCAGGAGCGGGGGAGCCCTGGAACCACGTCTGCGAACTCGTGGGCGGTGAGCCCGCGCCGCAGACCCATCAAAGCAGCCTCGGCGTGAGGGGGTGCATCCGGGAGCACCACGGGGGTCTCCACATCGAGACCGATCTGGATCCCGCCGTCGGGTAGGCGCAAGATGCTGACGTCGGAGCGAAGCCGAAGGCGTGAAGTCATGGTGTCAGCGTGGCGCGAGCGAGGCCGCGATCGCACTCGATCAGGCCAGGTGACGACATCCCGACAACACGACTGAGGTGAACATGCAGCCGGGGCATCGAGCGTGATGCTCGATGCCCCGGCGCGACGTCTTGCTGCGACGCTCAGGCCTTCGGCAGGAAGCGGGTGAGGTTGGTGCCGCACACGGGGCACTTGGCCTTCGCGATGCGGGTGCCCTTCTCGTTCACCGACACGGCTCCCTCGGCTTCGCGGTGATCCTTGCACTTCACGCAGTAGAACTTTCCGCTGTAGGTGTCGTTCGCCACAGGTTTCCTCCTGGCTGATTTCTGAACCCCGGCGGGCGGCCGTCGAGGCGCTGACCGGTTCAGCATACGTCACAGGGTCCCGGATGCTCGTGCAGGGAGCAGAGAAGACCCCCGGTGTGTCGCACGCCTGCCTTCCCCTGCGGGCGTCCACCACTCCGGGGGCCGTGCGGACAACTTAGCGTGCCCGCGACTCGCTGGTCAAAGCCGACGGCGTGGTTGCGCGTCCTGTGCGGGCCGAGCCCTAGGCTGTCGCCCATGCCGACGCTGGAGTACGAGGTACGCGATTCTCGTCGCCGCACGCGCACCATGACCGCCTTCCGGGAAGAGGGTCGCCTGGTTGTCGTCGTACCCGAACACATGACCACGCGTCAGCGCCGGGCCCTGATCCCTGGCCTGGTCGAGCGGTACCTCGCCAAGGAGGCCCGACAGCGCCCCCCTCGCGGTGACGAGGAGATCACGGCTCGAGCGGTCGAGTTGTATCGCTCCTACATTGCCCCCCACACCGAGCAGCCGGAGCCTGTCATTGGGGCCCGTTGGGTGTCCACGATGGCCTCACGGTGGGCGTCCTGCACCCCCAGCACCGGTGAAATCCGGGTCAGTGACCGGTTGCAAACCATGCCCGCGTGGGTTCTGGATTACGTGCTCCTCCACGAAGTCACCCACTTCGTGGAGCGCGAGCACAACACTCGCTTTTGGCAGTTGGTCAATGCGCATGCCGAGTCGCCGCGAGCGCGCGGGTTCCTGGAGGGCGTCGACTTCGTCAAACGGACGGGGGGCTAGGCCGCAGGCTGGGCGGTTAGGCGTCCTCGTCTTTCCCGCGTTCTTCGTCGAGTAACCGCGCGAGTTGGGCGTCCAGGTCGTCGTCGGCTGCTGAGGAGAGGTGACCGTTCTCGGCGAAGCCGAGAGGGTCGTCCAGGTCAGCACCCGTCGGGACGAGGTCCGGATGAGCCCACACCGCGTCTCGACCCTCCACGCCTCGGCTCGCACGTACCGCCGCCCATAGGTTCGCCGCATCGCGGATTCGCCGGGGACGCAGTTCCAGGTTCAGCAGCGACGTCAAGGCGGATTCGGCGCCGGAGGCGCGGCGGCGCCGGACAAGCTCCTTCAATGCCGCGGCGCGGGGCACATACGCCGCACCTGCCTGGGTCACGACATCGTCCACCCAGCCCTCCACGAGCGCCACGAGCGTCTCCAGTCGACCCAAGACGTCACGTTGCTCTGCGGTGAGGACCGGCGTGAACAACTTCCCTGCCAGTTGGTTGCCGAACTCCTCGATCCGTTCGGTGCTGAGCCCACCCGACATCTGCGCTTCGATGGCCTCCTCAAATGCCGCAGAGTCCAAGGTCAGCTCGCGGGCATACTTCTCGATGAGGGCGAGCATCTGGGGGCCGAGCCAGGTCACCTGCCCGAACAGGCGCTGCCGCGCCGTCTCTCGCAAGGCCAGATAGATGCGGACATCGGACAGCGGAGCGTCCGAACCCTCCGCGAAGGCCGCTACGTTCGTCGGAAGCAGCGCGACCACGGGACGGTCCGTCAACGGGAACCCGAGATCCGAGGTGCTCACGACCTCCGTGCCGAGCTTGCCGATCCCCTGGCCGACGTGGGCGGCGAGCATGCCTGCCGCAGCAGTACGCATCATCGGCTCCATCATCGCCGCCATCCCGGCGAACTCGGGCTCGGGCCGGTCCATGAGCCCGGCAACCGCGCCAGCCAACGAGGACGACACCGGCCCGGTGAGGCGCTCCCAGGTTCCCATCGTCTGTTCGACCCACTCGGCGCGGCTCCAGGCGGCTGGAGCGGTGGCGATGCGGTCCATCGCTAGATGATCGTCCAGCCACAGGTCGGCCAGCGCGACCGCGTCACGGATCGAGGCGGCCTGCGCGGCGGACGGCGTGGGGTCGGGGCCCGCCGCCGCGGCGGTCTTGCGGGCGACGTCCTTCACCAGGGTCCAATTCAGACCGTCGCCGTCTCCTGCAGCCGACATCTGCTGACTGAACTGGGCGAACGCCTGCTGAAGCGGGCCGACGAGTTGATTGATGTCGAAGGTCCCGTCGGGCCCAGGCGTGATGCCGAACTGTCGAAGGAATTCCTCCATCGGGTTCGGATCGTCTCCGGTTGCCATGATCGATCTCCCTTCCCTGGTGCCTCCATTGTGGGGTACGAGGCAAGCGGGTGGGGGTCGCGAAGGCGCGGGCAGGTAGTATTCGCGCCATGACGAGGCAGACATGGACGGCCGCCGTGTCTGCGTTGATCTTCGTGATCTCGGCAGCCGTGCTCGCCATGACTCCCGTTCCGTTCGTTACCTATGCCCCCGGGGCGACCTTCGACGTCCTGGCCGACGCACAGCAGCCGCCCATCGACATCGCGGGCGCCCCCAGCTACGCGGCTACTGGCAGCCTGCTCATCGCCTCCACGTCGGTCACGCGTCCCGATGCTCCTGTCTCCTTACCTGAAGTGCTCTATGCCCATGCGGCTCCCGATCGCGAAGTGTTCCCCCGCGACGCGGTGTACGCGGCAGGTGCGACCAACGCCGAGATCCGCAGCAAGGAAGTTGCACAGTTGGGTGCTGCGCAATCCGACGCCGCTGCGGCCGCGTTGCGTGCCGCGGGGTTCCCGGTCCGGCAGGTGCCCATGGTGCAGTCGGTGGCGCAGACAGGCCCAGCCGCAGACAAGCTGTTCCCCGGTGATTTCGTCTTGGAGATCGATGGCGTCGCGACTGCGACGACGGCGGCGGTTCGCGCACAGATCGAGAAGCGCGCGATCGGCGACCCGGTGACCTTTACCGTGCAGCGTGACCTGCCCGATGGCACCCGCGGGCGACTCAGCGTCAAGATCGATACCACCGCCTCCAAGACGCAGGCCAGCCTGCCTGTGTGGGGCGGCAACCTCACGATGGGGTACTCCTACGAACCCCGCATCACTTTTCATCTGGACTCCAGCCTGGGGGGCCCCACAGCGGGCCTGATCCTCGCGCTGGGGGTCTATGACCGCATCACCGCTGACAACGTCATCAATGGGCGCATCGTCTCGGGAGCCGGCACGATCGACGGCGTCGGCAACGTGGCCGCGGTCGGCGGGATCAAGGAGAAGCTGGTGAGCGCGGAGCGTGCCGGAGCGGAGGTCTTCTTCGTGCCCTCTGGTAACTGTGCCGACATGGACGGCGTCGGTTCGCACGCACGGATCGTGAGCGTCTCGACGCTCGATGACGCGATCAACGCGCTGGACGCCTTGGCTGATCCGGCAACCGAAGGCCTCGTGAAGGGATGCACATGAGTGAGGACGCGCTGATCGCAGCGTTGATGGAGATCGAGCGCCACGTCGGGCACGGCGGTTGGGACCAGCCAGCCAGGCTGTTCGCGCTGGTGCCCACGGCGGAACTACTGGCGGCAGAGCCTGCGCTGGCCGATCAGGTGGCCCGGCCGCAGGAGCAGCCGTCCGACGCGCTGAGCTCCATCGAGCAGGATGGCTTCAACGCCGGAACCGACGTGGTGGATGCGTTGGCCGGGATTGGATGGCCCTCTGGGGTGTTCGGTTGTGCTGTCGCGATGGAGCGGCTGTTCGTCCCGCCCGAGGTCGAAGACGACCTCCCTGAGGATCAGGCCGAGGCGGAGACGTTTGTCGCCCATCACCCTCAGCGTCAAGACGTGCGTGTCGTCGTGGGCGTGACGCGTGAGGGCGCGCAGTACGGGGTGGCCCGGCTGAAGACGCGCCCCGAGGAACTCCTCGCAGCTCCGGACCTGGTTCCGGGGCTGGGCGAGGTGCTGTCGCATACCCTGACTGCTTAACGACTTTCGAGGAGTCCTAGACGTGCCAGCCGCCACCGTTGCCCCCCGTCGTAGTCCTGTCCTGATGACGGCGGTGATCATCGCCGTCGCTATTGCAGCCTTCCTGGTGTTTGCCGCCGTGTGGACCGAGAAGCTGTGGTTCGACTCCACGGGGTTTACCGGAGTGTTCACTACCCAACTGGTGGCGCACGTGGTCTTGTTCGTGGTGGCCGCAGTCGTGGTCGGGGGCCTCATCGGGCTCAACATGGCGGTCGGGCTCCGCTTGCGTCCCCGCCAGCGTGCTCGTGGTTCCTCCCAGGTTCTGGACCGCTATCGCGACCTGCTGGAGACCAATCGCGTCGCCGCGGTGGTCATTCCTTCGGCCGTCTTTGGCGTGATGGCGGGGATGTCGATGTCGACGCAGGTCATGCCTGTCCTCGCTTGGCTGCACCGCAAGCCGTCCGGAGTTCTGGACCCCTACTTCGGTCTGGACACGACGTTCTACATGATCGACTTCCCGGTGATCCGGCTCGTGCTTTCACTGCTGTTGAGCGGGTTGGTGTTCGGGTTGATCGCTGCCGCAGCCGTCCACTTTGCGGTCGGCAACATCGTCATCAGTCGGGAACGCCGCGGCATTGGGACGCCACGGGTGGCGCGTGTTCACTTGTCGCTCCTGGCGGCCGCGATCCTGGTGGTCTTCGGCCTGCAAAGCCTGGTGGATCGCTTCGGGTTGCTGTTGCAGCAAGGTTCGCTGTTCACGGGGATGCAGTACACCGACGGCAATGCCCGGATGACGGCTCAGCTCGTCCTTGCCGTGATCTCCTTCATCGTGGCGGCCCTCTTCGTGGTGAACGCCTTCGTCGACCGCACCATCATGCCGGTGGCTGGCGTGGCCCTCATGCTGGTCACCAGCCTCATCTTGAGCATGATCTACCCGGCCATCGTGCAGACCTTCCAGGTCCGTCCCAATGAACCAGACCGCGAGAACGACTACATCCGGGCCCATCTGGCGGCGACGAAGCAGGCCTACGGCATCACCGATACGCGGATTGAGGACTATGCCGCGGTGACCCATGTGGCGCCGGGGCAGCTCAAGGAGGACGCCGCAGCCCTGCCGGGGATTCGCTTGATGGACCCCCAGGTGGTCGGGCCCGCCTTCGAGCAGTTGCAGCAGGTGCGCGGCTACTACTCGTTCCCCGACATCCTCGACATCGACCGCTACACCATCGACGGGCAAGAGACCGATGTCGTGGTCGCGGCCCGTGAATTGAACCAGGCGGGGATCCCCGATCCGAACTGGAACAACCTCCACACCGTCTACACGCACGGGCATGGCTTCGCCTCGGCCTACGGCAACCGGCGCCAGGGCAACGGCGAGCCTGTCTGGGTGACGCGGGACATCCCGCCGGTCGGCGAGATCGAGGAGTCGCAGTCGCGCATCTACTTCGGTGAGCAGTCGACGAACTTCGCCATCGTGGGGCGCCTGGACGGTCAAACTCCGATCGAACTCGACACTCCCGGCGGTGCTCAGGGGGGCGGGGAACAATACAACGAGTACGACGGCACGGGCGGTGTGCCCATGGGTGACCTGTGGGGGCGCCTGCTATTTTCGACGCGCTTCGCCGATCTGAACATCTTGTTGTCTGATCGGGTCAACGCTGAGTCGAAGATCCTCTACGACCGCACCCCCAAGCAGCGGGTGGAGAAGGTCGCACCGTGGCTGACCGTTGACCAGAATCTGTATCCCGCGGTCGTCGACGGCCGGGTGGTGTGGATCGTGGACGCCTACACGACGTCGAACACGTACCCCAACAGTCAGCGCGTCCAACTCGATCAGGCAACGACCGATACCCAGTCGTCGGCGCTGGGTGGGCAGGCCGATCAGCCGATCAACTACATTCGCAACTCGGTCAAGGCCGTGGTGGACGCCTACGACGGCAGCGTGAAGCTGTATGCGTGGGACGAGACCGATCCGCTCCTGCAAACGTATTCCGATGCCTTCCCCGGGACCGTCTTGCCGCGTTCCGACATCAGTCCGGATCTGCTTCAGCATTTGCGCTATCCCGAGGATCTCTTCAAGGTCCAGCGTCAGCTCCTGGGGCGCTACCACGTCTCGGATGCGCGCGTGTGGTACAACGGCACGGACATGTGGGAGGTTCCGGTCGACCCGGTGCAGGGGAACAACGGCACCAAGGAACCCAGCTACTACTTGTCCATCAAGTGGCCAGGTGACGCATCACCAACCTTCAGCCAGACGGCCGTCTTTGTCCCTCGCAGCCGCCAGAATCTCGCAGCCTACCTCGCGGTGAACGCCGATGCTGCCTCACCTGACTACGGCAAGCTGCGCATCTTGCGGATGTCGGACACGCAGCAGATCGATGGTCCTGGCCAGACGCAGAACGCGATCACGCAGAATCAAGCGGTGGCGGCCAAGCTGCTTCCCTATCAGCAGAACCGAGGGGCCGCGTCGATCAAGTACGGCAATCTCCTCACGTTGCCGATGGGTAACGGCCTGCTGTACGTGGAGCCGATCTACACCGAGCGGACGGGCAACGCGGGCGCCTACCCAGCCTTGACGTTCGTGGTGGTGCGGTTCGGTGAGCACATTGGCATCGGTAGCACGCTGCAAGAGGCGCTCGATGAGGTGTTCGCCGGTGACGCCGGCGCCGATACCGGGGAGTTGCCCGCCACGAACCCCGGTGGTTCGACGCCGACGCCCACGCCTACGCCGTCCCCGTCAGCCCCGAGCGGCACGGTCAATGAAGCAGCGACGGTGGCTGCTTTGCAGCGCGCTCAGCAGGCCTTCACGGATGCGGATTCAGCCTTGCGCAATGGCGATCTGGCCACCTATCAGTCCAAGACGAATGAGGCGAAGCAGGCCTTGGCCGACGCGCTGCGGCAGATGGGGCGCTGAGGTGGGCCTCAGTTCGCGTCGCTGGCGCGCACCTCGGCGTCGAAGCCCGCCTCATGCAGGGGCGTGAGGAGGGCCTGAGCGTCACCGACGACCACGAGCGTCGCCGCTTGCGGGAGGAGGAGTTCCTCGGCGACCTTCGAGGCGGCCTCAGGCGTGACCCGGGTGTAGTCGTCGAGTTGTCGAGGGACAAAGTCGGCGGGCAGGCCTGCCGCAGCCTGAGACAACACGCCTGACGTCACGCCCGCTGCCGTCGCGTAGCGCGGGGGGGTCGTCCCGGTGAGGTAGTCGCGTGCCCGGTCGATCTCGTGGGTGCTGAACTCTCCGCCTTGCAGGATGCTGCGCGTCAACGCGAGCGCTTCCCCGACCACCTCGGTGCGGAACGCTGCCTGGGTGTAGCTGAGACCACCGCGGCGCATCGGAGCGTTCACGAGGTGGATGCCATAGGTGAACCCCTTCTCCTCACGCAGGACGCGGTTCAGTCGACTGAGATAGGCCCCGCCGAGGGCGTGGGTGGCTAGTTGCAGGGCGGCCCAGCGCGGATCGGCCCGATCAAGGGTGAACCATCCCATCCGGACGTCGGCTTGGACCGCTTCGGGGCGGTCAATGATGATCGCGCGAGGGGTTGCGGGCCGCGGAGTCTGGGGAGCGATGAGCGTTTGGGCTGGATTCGTCCAGCCCTCGAACGCGTTCTGGATCCTGGCGGCGATCCCGTCAGCCAGATCCCCGGAGACGATCAGACGTGCCCCGCGGGGGCCGTAGGTGGCGGTGTGGTAGGCCCGCGCGTCGTGGCCCTGCAGGCCCGCGATGCTGGTGGGGCTACCGGTACGCGAGCGGCTTTCCCGTGCGGTGGGGTCGATCAAGGCTGCGCGGAGTGCGTGGGCTGCACGCCCTGGTCCTGTGGCGAGTTGCTGCTCCAGCCCAGCGGTGAGCTGCGCTGCGTGCCGAGCGATGGCGTCGTCGGTGAGGGTGGGTTCGGCGACTGCTTGGGCGAGGAGGGGAAGGGCAGCGTCCAGGTGACGTGTCGGGACGTCCAGGAGCACCTGGGTTGCCGAGAAATCCACTGCGCCGCCGAGGACCGCCCCCTGATCCTCGATGGCTTCGGCGAAGGACGGCCCGGGATGGGAGCGCGTTCCTTCGATCAACGCACTGGCTACGACGGTGGAAACGCCCTCGATCTCGCGGGGCTCTCCGGACAGGGGTGCGTCGATGAGGAGCCCCACCGAGGCGACGTATTGCCCTGGGAGATGGAAGAGGGTGACGTCGAGGCCGTTACTGAGCGTGAAGCTGTCGCTGGGCGGGAACTCCCACCGAGGCGAGGGGGCGAGGTCGGGTCGGGGGACGGTGTTCACGCTGTTGCTTCCTTCGTGGCGGGTCGGTACTCCAGGACAGCTCGAGCCTGAGGGGCGAGCCAGGCGCGTGCCGCTTCTTGTACGGCGGAGGCGTCCAGCGCAGCGATCTGCGTGACGCGGGTGTTGAGGCGTTGCGGGTCGCCGTCGAGCATCACCAGACCGCTCAACAGGTCGGCGCGGGATTCCACCCGCGACGCGTCCGTGAGCCATTCGCGCTCGAACTGGACCTGAGCTCGATGCAGTTCTGCCGCCGTGGGCCCTTGGTCTGCGAGGCGCTGCACCTCATCGAGGGCGACCTCCTCGAGGTGTTCCAAGGCGACGCCTTCGCGGGCACGCGCAAACACGTGGCTGAGGGAGTTCCCGACCGCCAAGGGCACCGCTCCGGCTCCCGCCGTGGACGCCAGGTCGGCGTCGCGCACCAGGCGGCGATACAGGCGTGAGGTCTCGCTGCCACCAAGGATCGACAACGCCAGGTCGACGGCGTCGGCGTCGGGCTGCTGCCGCGGCGGGGTGCGCCATTGCAAGTAGAGCTGGGCCGCGGGCACGGCGCCACTGGCGGTGTCTCGGGGCACACCGCTCAGCGGTGGGAGCGAAGCGGGTGAGACGCGCTGCGGATGGTGCGCAGCCTCAAGCGGACCGAAGTAGCGCTCGATGAGCGGCAGAGCCCCCTCCGGGTCGACGTCGCCACTCAACGTCAAGACGGCGTTGGCGGGGGAGTACCAGCAGCGGAAGAACTCGTGCGCGTCCTCCAGGGATGCCGCGTCGAGGTCCGCCATCGATCCGATGACCGTGTGACCGTAGGGGTGGTCAGCGGGGAAGGCCAACGGGAGGAGTCGCTCCAGTGTGTCGCCATAGGGGGCGTTGTCGTAGCGTTGCCGCTTCTCTTCCTTCACCACGTCGCGTTGTGTGTCGAGGTTCGTCTGCGTGAGTGCAGGAAGCAGGCGACCCATGCGATCAGCCTCCAGCCACAGGGCGAGGTCGAGGGCTCCGGTGGGTACGGCCTCGAAGTAGTTGGTGCGGTCGAACCAGGTGGTGGCGTTGCCGGTAGCCCCGGCTGCCTGAAGGAGGTCGAAATGCTCGCCGCTGGCGACATGCTCGGATCCCTGGAACATGACGTGCTCGAAGAGGTGAGCCAGACCGGTGCGCCCCGGGGTTTCGTCTCGCGAGCCGACGCCGTACCACAGGTTGACCGCGACGACGGGGGCATGATGCTCGGGGTTGATCACCACCCGCAGGCCATTAGACAGCACGTGCTCGGTCAGGGAATAGCTCAAGTCTGTGGGCGGCGTCACGGCGCCCATCCAAGCACATCCCTCCCCAGCGCTTGGGTATCAGGGCCGGGGTTTGGCCCCCGGGGGTGCGGCGGCGACGACGATAGCGGCGATAGCCAGACCGCCCAGGACCAAGGGGGTGGCTGGTGCCCCCAAGATCCGGGTGAATGCCGACAACTGGGTATCGCGTGACTGCGGCGTCGCAGGCGCGTCGCCTGTCGGGGCGATCGGTGATTGCGGGGCCAGTGCGGACTCATCTGGGGCGTCGTTAGGCGCCGAGGAGGGGGACTGGGGTGACGGTGACTGCTGAGCTGCCGTCTCTTGGCGTGATGCCCCCGCGGGACGCGTGGTGACCTGCGGCGCGTTCCGTCGGGGTGAAGGTCGCGCGGGAGCCGGTGCGGGCGACGGCTGCGGCGTCGGGGCGGGAAGGGCTGGCGCTGGGGTGGGCAGGTCCGGTTGCGTGGGCGGTTGGCTCGGGTTGGGACTCCCCGGGGCGCTCGGCGTGGGCCCCTCCGACGGCGTCCCGGGTTGGCCGGTGTTGCCCGACGGCGTCGGCGACGGGGTCGCAGTGTCTCGCCCACCTGACGGGGTGGGGCTAGGGGTCGTCGTCGGCGTCACGGTCGGCGTGCTGGTAGGAGTGACCGTGGGTGTGGGCGTCGGAGTCGGAGTGGCCGTGGGGGTTGCCGTTGGCGTTGCCGTGGGTGTCGGGGTTGCCGTGGGAGTCGGCGTCGGTGTGGGGGTCCCTCCGCCGGGTGATGGCGTGACGGTGAAGGTGATGACCCCGTCGTTGGGCTGGCGATCATCGTCGGTCCACGCTTGCGTGAAGGACGCCCAGAGCGGGCTTCGTTCGGCTCGCCCGCCTGCGGGATCCACGGGGGTGAGGAACACACTCACCTGGATGAGCGAATACCGGCCTGGAGGAAGGTTCACGGTCCTGCGCAGCAGATCGCTGGGGCCAACAATGGTCCGGGCCTGCACGTCGAGGGCCCCCGAGGCGGTGGCGCAGAAGAGAGGATCGGTTTCGGAGGAGGCGCACACCACGTAGTCGATGATGGAGGGGTCCATCACAGGGGTGCCGTCTGGCGTGGCGATCGTGATGAGCGGCCAGGGCGCTCCGACGGCCTGCACGCCGCCGTCGGCGACGACGCTGGGGCGCTGCGGCACGTTCGTAGGCGTCGCCGAAGGGGGACGAGGCGCGGAAGGACGCGTGCTGGTGGGCGCGCTCGTCGCCGGGACGTTCGCGGTGGGAGTGACCGTGGCCTTGGGCGTGGCGGAGGCTGTGGGGACGGGACCCTCGCCTTCGCCCGGCATTCCAGAGGCGCTTGCGAAGGGGACCGCGAGAATTCCAAGGGAGGTGACGGCCGCCAGGCACACGGCGGCGCGACTCGAAAGCCTCATCGGGAACAATCCCGGCATCCCACCCCCTCACTCGCGCACGACATACAGCACACACCATAAGTCACAGGCCGGGTACCGTGGAGAGCCCTCAACGAGCTCTCGACGCGTGTCGTCCGACGGGGCGAGTGTTGACACCGGCGTGGGAAAACGGTCAGGGGTAACCCATCGACGACCAGGATGATCGAGATGACGTGGCTAGATATGACAATGGTCTGGAACTCCCCCCGGGAACCAGACCGTGCCACGTTGGTAGCGGGGACAGGATTTGAACCTGTGACCTCTAGGTTATGAGCCTAGCGAGCTACCGAGCTGCTCCACCCCGCGTTGCTTGACCAACTATAGCTGAGACGGTCGCGAGTCCCAAATCGAGGCCTGAGCCCGGTGCAGTAAGCTGTGGCGGGCTCGAGGCAGGCGATTCTGGAGGGGCGAGTGAGCACGTCAACAACCCATGCGCGCGGAGTACTTCGGCGCGGTGCGGTGGCGCTGGTGGCCGCGCTGGCCCTCGTGACGGCTGCCTGCTCGTCGGGGGTGTCTCCCAGCAGCACAGCGCCAGCATCACCGGCTCGCACCCTCGTGATCGGGGCAACGGCCGAGCCCACGTCACTGGATCCCACGGCCGACGCTGCGGCGGCGGGCTCCCAGGCTCTGCTCTACAACGTGTACGAGACGCTGGTGAAGGTGGATGCACAAGGTCAGCTGCGCCCGTTGCTGGCGCAGGCATGGGACGTGTCCTCGGATGGGCTGACCTATACCTTCCAGTTGAATCCGTTGGCCAAGTTCTCCGACGGCGCCCAAGTCACCGCCGACGCCGTTGCGCGCAACATCGCCCGCATCAAGCAGGAGCCGGTTGCGGCGAAGCTCAAGACTGCGATGGCCGTGGTGGACTCGACGAAGGTCATCGATACGGACACGCTGTCGGTCACGTTGTCGCGTCCCAGCGTCAACTGGCTCTACGAGATGGCCTCCACTGCGGGGATCGTGATGAACCCCGCAGGTTTCGCAACGGCCACGACCGCGACGGCGGGCTCTGGGCCGCTGACCGTGACGGGGTGGACGCCGGGGGACAGCATCGTCTTGAGCAAGAGCCCGGGGTACTGGGGAACGCCGGTGCGGTTCGATGAGGTGACGTTCCGTTACTTCAAGGATCCCAATGCGATGAACGCCTCCATGCTGAGCGATCAACTGGACATCATCTCCAACCTTCAAGCGCCCGAGTCCTTGGCGCAGTTCTCCGACCCGTCGCGCTTCAGCGTGGTGGAGGGGTCGACCAACGGCGAGGTCGTCATGGGGATCAACAACGGTGGCGCCCCGACCGACCCCTCCGTGCCTGCGGGGACCGGCAACCCGGCCTTGGCCGATGTGCGCGTCCGGAAGGCCATCACCATGGCCATCGACAAGCAGGCGTTGGTCAACACCACCTGGGGCGGGCACGGGAAGGTCATCGGCTCGATGAGCGTCCCCACCGACCCGTACTTCGAAGACCTGTCCGGGCTTTACCCGTACAACCCGACCGAGGCCAAGCGCCTCCTCGCCGAGTCCGGCCACAGCCGCCTGACGCTGCGGCTCAAGCCCGCCGCGCTCCCGTACGCGACCAAAGCGGCCCAGTTCATCGCGGCGCAACTGCAAGACGTCGGCATCACGGTGCAGGTGGAGGAGTTGCAGTTCCCCGCGCGCTGGCGCGAAACCGTCTACGACCGGGCCGATTACGATCTGACGATCGTCGCCCACGTCGAGGCTCGCGACCTGAACACCTTCGCCAACCCCAACTATTACTGGCGTTACCACAATCCCGACTTCGACGCCCTGGTCACGAAGGCGGATGCGGGAACGGTGAGTGACTACGCCTCGGGCATGAAACAGGCTGCGCGACTGCTGGCCGATGATGCCGCAGCGGTGTGGCTGTACGTACTGCCCAACATCGTCGTCACGAAGCCGGGGATCACGGGGGTGCCCCGGGACGCGCAATCGCTGTCGTTCGACGTCACCACCATCGCCAGGGCCTGAGGTCGCGTGCTTCGCGGACTGCTCCTGCGGCTCGGCATCCTGCTCGCCAGCCTCGCGGCAGCGTCACTGGTGATCTTTTGGATCACGCAGGCGTTACCGGGCGATGTGGCCCGCGTGATGCTGGGCGACGGGGCAAGCCCGGCCCAGTTGGCCGCCAAGCGAGCCGAACTGGGCACTGATCGTCCGTTCTTCGTGCAGTACGGCGCATGGGTCGCGGGCTTGTTGCACGCAGACTTCGGAACCTCGTGGTACTCCACCCTCCCGGTGACGTCGCTGATCGCGCCACGCGCGGCCGTGACCGCATGGCTGGTCGGGGGCGGGCTCACGGTGGCCGTGGCGGTCGCTGTGCCCTTGGGTGCTGTGGCTGCCCTGCGCCGCCGACGCCTCACGGGATTCGTCGTATCGGCCGGTGCCCAGGTCGGCATGGCCATCCCGGCGTTCTGGGCGGGGATCCTGCTGTCGATGCTGTTTGCCGTCCAGTTGCGGTGGCTTCCCGCCAACGGTTACGTGCCCCCCGGGCGTGATCTGCTGGGGTGGGCCCAGCACCTCGTGCTCCCCGTCATCGCGTTAGGCCTGGTCCAGGCGGCGGTGTTGATTCGCTATGTGCGCTCGTCCTTCCTTGATGTGCTCGGCGAGGACTACTACCGCACCGCACGCTCGATCGGCTGGACGCGGGGGGCCGCACTGTGGCGTCATGGGCTGCGCAACGCGGCCTTGTCGCTGGTCACGGTGATCGGCCTCCAGGTCTCAGCGTTGATCGTCGGGGCCATCGTCATCGAACGCGTCTTCGTGCTGCCCGGCATCGGTTCCCTGCTCCTGGATTCGGTGAGTCAGTTCGACCTGGCCATCGTGCGCGGAGTGGTGATGATCCTGGCGACGGTGGTGCTGGTGGTCAATGGCCTCGTCGACATGGCCTACGTCGTGATCGACCCACGATTGCGGCATGAGGAGCGCGCATGAAACGACGAGAGTTGCGTGTGGGGATCGTCCTGGTTGGCCTCATCGTGGCGATGGCCTTGGTGTCGTTCGTGTGGACGCCCTTCAGCCCCACAGCGGTCAACTCGACCTTGCCCCTTCAGCCACCCGGCTGGCCGCACGTGCTGGGCAGCGATCACATGGGGATCGACACGTTGAGCCGCATCATGGTGGGGGCCCGCTCCGCGCTGTATGTGGGGGTGATTGCCGTCGGATTGGCCGCCGTGGTGGGCGTCCCGCTCGGGGTAGCCTCAGCCAGCCTGCCGCGGTGGGCGGCCGAGGTCGTGCTGCGCATCACCGACATCACCTACGCCTTCCCGGCACTCCTGCTGGCCATCTTGCTGGCTGGCGCGCTGGGCGCCTCGACGGAGACGGCCATGGTGGCGATCGGGATCGCCTCGGTCCCGCAGTTCCTGCGCATCGCGCGAGCTGGGGCGATGAGTGTCTTGGCCTCCGACTTTGTGCTGGCTGCCAAAGCGTCCGGGACAACCCGTCTGCGGATCGCGGTGCGGCACGTGCTGCCGAACATCGCCCCCCTCATCGGTGTGCAGGTCTCGGTCAGTTTCGCCCTCGCGATCCTGGCTGAGGCCGCCTTGAGCTACTTGGGTTTGGGGACGCCGAGCACGGTGCCGTCGTGGGGAAGGATGCTCGGTGACGCGCAAACGTACCTCTTCACTCAACCAGCGCAGGCGATCTGGCCGGGCTTGAGCATCGCGCTCACCGTGCTGGGGTTCAACCTGGTAGGAGACGGCTTGCGCGACGTGCTGGATCCGCAGCTTCGGGAGGTCGCATGAGCACCTTGAGCATCGAAGGGCTGCGGGTGTCGTTTGGGCGCCGAGCACCCGTGGTGGAGGGGATCGATCTTCGGCTGAACCCCGGGGAACGCCTCGGACTGGTGGGTGAGTCGGGATCGGGAAAGACGGTCACGTCGCTGGCCGTGATGGGTCTGCTACCGGAGACGGCCCGCGTGACAGGCTCGATTCTGCTCGGCGAGGACGAACTGGTGGGGCGCAGCGACGCGTCCATGTCGCGGCTGAGGGGCGACCGGCTGAGCATGATCTTCCAGGAACCCATGACCGCACTGGACCCCACGATGACGGCCGGCCGGCAGGTCGCCGAGGCCTTCCGCCTGCACCGCGACCCGAACGCTGGCCGCGCCCGGACGGCCGTGCTGGACATGCTCGCCGAGGTGGGCTTTACCGATCCCGAGCGTGTTGCCGACAGCTACCCCCATCAGCTCTCAGGGGGGCAGCGGCAGCGGGTCGTGACCGCCATGGCGCTGATCAATCGCCCCTCACTGGTGTTGTGTGACGAGCCTACGACGGCCCTGGACGTGACCGTGCAGGCTCGCGTCCTGGCGCTCCTGGACCGCATGCTCGCGGCCACCAACGCGTCATGCCTGTTCATCAGCCATGACTTGGCCGTGGTGTCCCAGGTGTGTTCACGGGTGGCTGTCATGCTGCGCGGCCGCATCGTGGAGGAGGGACCGGTCGATCAGGTCTTCTCCCAACCCCAACACCCGTACACGGCGGGTTTGGTCGGTGCCGGGCGGCTGGATGTGCTCGAACCAGGGACACCGCTACCGACGGTGGACGATCTCGCGAAGGGGCGTCCATGAGCCTGTTCGAGGTGCGCGGACTGCGGCGGGTCTATCGGTCCTCCCGCAAAGATGTCGTTGCTCTGGAGAGCCTTGACCTCACCGTGCATGCCGGGCAGCGCCTGGGGATTGTCGGGGAATCTGGCTCGGGGAAATCGACGCTGGTGCGCCTCATGGCAGCCCTGGATCGCCCCACGGCAGGGACGGTGATGTTCGATGGCTTACCGGTCACCGGTGTCCCCGAGAGGCGTTTGGGGTTTCTGCGGTCGCGCGTCCAAATGGTGTTTCAGGATCCACGCGGGTCCCTCGATCCGCGGATGCGGGCACGCGACATCGTTGCCGAGCCCCTGGTGAGCCCGATCGTCCGACGCGAACTGGGGGAGTTCGACCGGGCCCAGCGGGTCCGTGAGGTGCTTGACGAGGTGGGGTTGCCCCCGGACGCGGGGGATCGCTATCCCCACGAGTTCTCCGGGGGGCAGCGGCAGCGGATCGCGATCGCGCGAGCGCTGGCGCCCAACCCCGATGTCCTGATTGCCGACGAGGCGGTGTCTGCCCTGGACGTCTCGGTGCGTGCGCAGGTGCTCAATTTGTTGATGCGCCTGGTGGACGACCGGGGTCTCACGTTGATCTTCGTGAGCCACGATCTGAGCGTGGTGCGCCACCTGTGCCCAGATGCTGTTGTCCTGCAGGCGGGCCGGATCGTCGAGGCCGGGCCAACGTCAGCATTGTTCTCTCAGCCGTCGCACGAGTACACCGCTCGCCTGGTGGCCGCGATTCCGAGGTTCCGGTCACGGCTCTAGACTCCTGCGGGTGAAAGCGCTCCTGCTTGAGAACATCCATGCCAACGGCGTACGCCTCCTCACCGAACGTGGTTTCGAGGTGGAGACCGTCAAAGGGGCCCTGTCTGAGGACGACTTGATCGCCGCGCTGCGCGGCGTCGACGTGCTCGGCATCCGCTCCAACACCCAACTCACGCCCCGCGTGCTGGCCGAGGCAGACCGGCTGCAGGCCGTGGGTGCCTTCTGCATCGGCACCAACCAGATCGCGTTGGATGAGGCGACGAAGCACGGGGTGGCCGTGTTCAACGCCCCGTACAGCAATACGCGTTCGGTGGTGGAGTTGGCCATCGGCGAGATCATCTCGTTGGCCCGCCACCTCACCGACCACAACGCCAAGATGCATGCCGGCGAATGGGTCAAGTCTGCGGTGGGCAGCCACGAGATCCGCGGTCGGACGCTGGGCCTGGTGGGTTACGGCAACATCGGGAGCCAGCTCTCGGTGGTCGCGGAGTCTCTCGGCATGCGGGTGTTGTTCTACGACCTCGTCGACCGGCTCGCGTTGGGCAACGCGGAGCGCTGCGACTCGCTGGAAGAGTTGCTGTCCAAGGCCGAAACCATCTCCCTCCACGTCGATGGACGCCCCGACAATCGTGGGTTCTTCGGTGCGGAGCAGTTCGCGCAGATGCGTCCGCGTTCGCTGTTTTTGAACCTGTCGCGCGGCTTCGTCGTCGACACCACCGCCTTGAAGGCTGCATTGGACGCCGGGCACATCGCCGGGGCGGCCGTGGACGTGTTCGAGACCGAGCCCAAGCGCAACGGGCAACAGTTCGAGAACCCGCTGCGGGGCACCCCGAACGTCATCTTGACCCCGCACGTGGCGGGATCGACGGAAGAGGCGCAGCAGAACATCGGCTCGTTCGTGGCGGGCAAGCTCGCCGATTACGTGGACTCCGGCTCGACCGTGCTCAGCGTCAACCTTCCGCCCGTCCAGGCCCAGCGCGGCAGCGAGCGTCGCATCACGCATCTTCACCGGAACGTGCCCGGCGTCTTGGCCTCGATCAACACTGTGCTGGCCGGATACGGCACCAACATCGTGGGGCAGACGCTCGCCACGAAGGGCCAGGTCGGGTACGTGGTGCTCGACATCGCCGGGGATCTCGATCCTGCCGCGGTGGACGCCTTGCGCGCGATGCCGGAGACGATTCGCGTCGAGGTGCACTGACAACGTGAGGTGAACCGCCGGGCGCACCGCGTCTCGTCCGGCGGTTCCTCCGCTCAGTCGACGAGGTCGATGCTTTCGGTGGGTTCACTCGGCGCGAGCCGGGCGAGGAGTTCGTCGTGCAGGAGGCCGTTGGTGGCGAGCGCGCCGGGGCCAACCGGGCCAGGAACACCATCGAGGTTGGTGAAGCGACCCCCCGCTTCGCGAACGATCACGTCCAGGGCTGCCATGTCGTGCAGCGCCAGGTCCGGTTCGGTCGCGATGTCGACCGCCCCTTCGGCGAGCAGCATGTAGCTCCAGAAGTCCCCGTAGGCACGCGTGCGCCACGCGTCGCGCAGCAGGTCGACGAACTCTTGACCGCGCCCCGAGGCGATCCAGCCGCCGACCGAACTGTAGGACAGGGAGGCGTTCTCCACGGCAGCGACACTGCTGACGTGCATGCGCGACGCGTTGAGGAGCGTCTTGCCGGTGAAGGCACCACTGCCCTTGGACGCCCACCAGCGCCGCTGCAGTGCGGGCGCCGAGGCGAGCCCGACCACCACCTCATCGCCCTCCATCAAGGCGATGAGCGTCGCCCACACGGGAACACCGCGAAGGAAATTCCGGGTGCCATCGATCGGGTCGATCACCCAGCGGCGTGGACCGTACCCGGTGTCCTCACGTTCCTCGCCGTGGACGGCGTCGCGGGCGCGGGCACGTTTGAGTGTGGCTCGGATGGCGTCCTCGACGGCCAAGTCGGCGTCGGTGACTTCCGTCATGTCGGGTTTTGCGCTGACGTGCAGGTCGAGGGCCTTGAAACGGGCGAGCGTGAGAGCGTCGGCGGTGTCGGCGAGGATGTGGGCGAGCCGCACATCGTCGACGTAGCTGGTATCAGGCATGCTGCCACCCTAGTGGCGTAGGTGGTTGCGCTACTCCCAGGACGCGGGGCTGGTCCAGACCTTCTCCATGCGGCGGAAGGACTCCAGTCGGTCAGGGCGCAGTTCTCCGCGCGCGACGGCGGCATCCAGTGCGCATTCGGGTGCGGTCGAGTCGTGACGGCACCCGCGAGGACAACCTTCGGTCAGTTCGGCGAGGTCGTCGAACGCCGCAAGGATGGAGTCTGTCGTGACATGGGACAACCCGAAGCTTCGGATGCCAGGGGTGTCGATCACCCAGCCCCCAGGTGGGGGAAGTTCCAAGGCGATGGCCGAGGTCGAGGTGTGCCGTCCGCGGCCGGTGACCTCGTTCACATGCCCGGTAGCGCGATCGGCGTCGGGGATGAGGGCGTTGACCAGGGTGGACTTGCCCACTCCCGAATGCCCGACGAAAACGGTGCGGTGTCCGGCGAGGAGGTCGCGCAGACGACTCAGGTCGGCATCCGGTTCGACGACGACGGCGTCCACTCCTAGGCCCGCGTAGGCGGCGAGGAGTGCGTCCGGGGAGGCCAGATCCGCTTTGGTGAGGACCAGCAGCGGAGTGAGGCCCGCGTCATATCCGGCAACCAGGATGCGATCGATCATCCCCATGCGCGGGGGCGGGTCGGCAAGCGCGGTGACGATGGCGAGTTGGTCTGCGTTGGCGACGATGGGGCGCTCATGCGGGTCGTTGTCGTCGGCGGTGCGCCGCAGCACCGTCTCGCGCGGGAGCGCCTCCACAATGCGGGCCAGAGTTCCGGGTGCGCCGGAGGTGTCTCCGACGATGCGCACCCGATCACCCACGATGACACCCTTGCGGCCGAGTTGGCGGGCTTTGGTCGCGGTCACCAAAGCTGCACCCGCCCCGTCAGGATGCACGGTATAGCGACCCCGGTCGACGGTGATCACGAGCCCGGTTGCGGCTGCGGAGTAGTCGGGCCGGTCTTTGGTTCGCGGACGGGTGCGCTTGGGTGGGCGCCCGTAACCGTCGTGCTCGTCGTAGGTGATGCCGGGCCGGCTCATGCGCCCACCATCTGGGCCCACAGCCCAGGGAAATCGGCCATGGTCTTCGTCGTCGCGCCGACATCCTCCAACACGACGCAGGGAACGGCGAGGCCCAAGACCGCCCCGGCGTGGGCCATCCGGTGATCCGCGTAGGTGCCCCACATGCCGCCATGCAGTAGCCCGGGAGCGATCAGCAGGCCATCTGGGGTCTGTTGAACGCGGGCGCCACAGGCGTTGAGTTCTGATTCCAGGGCCGCGAGGCGGTCCGTTTCATGACCGCGAATATGGCCCACGCCGCGGATACGGCCCCCGTCAGGAGACAGGGCCAGCAGGGCAGCCACGATGCACGTCAACTCGCTCGCTTCGGTGAGGTCAACATCGGCTGAGGTGACGCGCCCGCTGCCCATGACGGTCACCGAACCCGCACCGCGCGTCACGGTGCCACCCAACGCCGCCAGGGCGCTCAGAATGGCGCCTTCGGCCTGAACGGTGCGGTCGGGCCAGGGCACGGTGACCCGCCCGCCGACCGCGATGGCGGCGGCGAGGAACACCGCTGCATTGACGAGATCCGGTTCGATGACCTCGTCGCGTGCGCCGATCGTGCCAGGACGCACCCGCCAGGCGTCAGGAGCGAGCTCGGTAGCGTCGACGCCACGGTCAGTCAGCATGGCCAAGGTCAGCCGGATGTGAGGGCGCGACGGGACGGCCGAGCCGTGGTGATGCAGTTCGAGCCCCTCGGCGAACCGCGCTCCGGCGAGGAGGAGCCCTGAGACGAACTGGCTTGACCCGGACGCATCAATGGTGATGCGGCCGCCCTTGACTTCGCCGGTTCCGTGCACCGTGAAAGGGACGGCCTGCGGGTGGTCGATCATGACGCCGACCTGGGCGAGTCCCTCCAGGAGCGGGGCGACCGGGCGTGCCTCAGCTTCTGGATCACCGTGGAACAGGCTGGGCCCGTGGGCGAGGGCCGCCAGGGGCGGCACGAAACGCATGATCGTGCCCGCCAGCCCCACCTCAATGGCGTGGGCGGTGAAGTGGGCCGGGGGAGTGACCACGACGCGACCACCCGGAAGGTCGTCGAATCTCACTCCAAGAGCACTCAGGGCGGCGCGCATCAGGCGGGTGTCGCGGGCGTCGAGCGCGCCGGTCAAGGTGGAGGGTGCATCGGCGAGCGCGGCCAAAACGTAGGCGCGCGCTGTCGCCGATTTGCTGCCAGGGACCACCACCGTGGCCCGCAACGGAATCGAAGGGGTCGGGGCGGTCCATGCGCTCACGCGCGGGGGCCCTCCAGGCCGGCGCGGATCTGCTTGGCCCCACGCTTGGCGTGCGCCTTCAAACGCTTGGTTTCCTTCCGCGCCTGCTTCTTCGCCTGCTCCGACTCCAAGGCCAGGCGGCGGCGGGCATCCGCGGCGCGCCAGGCGATGCTGGGGCGTCCGGCGGTGTCCTGCGTCACGATCAAAGCGGCGCCCAGCAAGGCGAGGTCGCGCAGGCGTGCGACCTTGATTTCTGCGCGCTCGACTTCCGAGGAGCCCTCGGGGGCGCGTCCCAGGACCTGGGTCAGCATGGACGTGGCGGCCAGCGCGCCACCGGCGCGGCGACCAATCCCGGTGGCGATGCCCAGACCACCCAGCAAAGACAGCCCACCGTTGACGCGCGCAAGTGTCTCGGGATTCTCAGGAACGTACCCGGCAGCCCGAACACTGGCCTTGCGCAGGAGCGGGGTGACGCGCTCCACGACCGGCTCCACCTGGGCGGCGTAGCGGCCAGGGTCCTTGATCATCTTGACCCCGTTGACAATGTAGAAGCCGCCCAACAGCAGGCGTCCAACTCCGCGCACTAGGTTCATGCCGACATTCCTACCATGCGCGCGCGAAGCCGGGGAACAGACTGCAGTCTTGACCTCGCCGTCGCGGAATAGCAGCGGCGGGCCTGCGGTTGTACAAGCGTGGGGAACACACTAACGAGGGAGAGGGCCTCCTCTGTCGTGCCCGGGGGCTCCGATTCACCGGTACTCTCGTACGTGATGAAACTGCCTTCCACTGACGAGGTCGATCTCGCGACCGAAACCGATGCGGAACGTACCGCTCGGTTCGAACGTGACGCCCTGCCCTATTTGGATCAGTTGTACGGTGCCGCGCTGCGTATGGCGCGCAATCCGTCTGATGCCGAAGACGTCGTGCAAGAGACGTTCGCGAAGGCCTACTCGTCCTTTCACCAGTTCAAGCCGGGGACCAACCTCAAGGCGTGGCTGTACCGGATCCTCACGAACACCTACATCAACGCCTACCGCAAGCAGCAGCGTCGGCCGCAGGAAGGCTTTGGCGAAGACGTCGAGGATTGGCAACTGGCGCGAGCCGAGCAGCACTCCTCGACAGGCTTGCGTTCTGCGGAGATGGACGCCTTGGATCTGATCCCCGACACGGTCGTCACCGACGCTATGGCCCAACTGGCACCCGACTTCCGGATGGCGGTCTACCTGGCCGACGTCGAGGGCTTCTCCTACAAGGAAATCGCCGAGATCATGGGGACCCCCATCGGCACCGTGATGTCGCGCCTGAACAGAGGCCGCACGCAACTGCGAGGCATGCTTGCCGATCACGCGGCCACGATGGGGATCGGAACGGGGGGGCGCGATGCGTGAGCCGAAGAAGGTCGATTGTGCCTACGTTGAAGAGCGCGTCCAACGCTTCCTCGACGGTGAACTCAGCGAGCAGGAGGCGGACGAACTCCGGTTCCACCTGGATGCGTGTGCACACTGCATCGATGGCGCTGACCTGATCGAGACGTACCGGCGGCTTGTCCAGCGTTCTTGTGCCTGCCAGGCACCTGAGTCGCTGCGGCTGCGGATCGTGTCGCAATTACGCTCGGTGCACGTGACGCACGTGCAGATCCACCGCCCCTAAACGCCCCTGAACAGAAGAATGCCCTCGCGTTGAGCACGCGAGGGCATTCTTGGTGAACCGGCAACGGTTCAGGCGTTGGGGCGCTTGCCGTGGTTCGCCTTGGACTTGCGGCGAGCGCGGCGCTTGCGACCGGTCTTTCCCATGGGAATCTCCTCACGTCGATTGGCGCCGGGCGGCGCGAGCGACCATTCTGCCACGCTGAGGCGGGTGTGCCCAAAGTTCGCGTCAACTGTGCCCGTACGTTCCGTGGTGGGCGGGCCAGCGAGCATCAGCCTCTAGCATGGGAGCCATGCTCTCGATGACCGAGGTGATCGCCACCCATACCGCACTCTCGGACGACGATACGGCGTGGTTGGTGGGGCTGGTCGATCAGTGGGGCATGCTGTCGGATCTCGCTTTCAGCGACCTGATCTTGTGGGTTCCCGACGAGGACGACAACGTGTTTTGGGCTGCCGCCCAGTGCCGCCCGACAACGGGCCCGACAGCGCTGGAAGACGACGTGGTCGGCGAGGAGATCGCCTATGACCCCGAGAGCCTCGTGATTGAGGCGTACCTCTCCCAGGAGATTTGTGCCACGAGCGGGAACAAACTCCATGCCGGGATTCCCGTCGACGTGCACGCCGTCCCCATCCTGCGCGGCGAGCGCGCCATCGGGGTCGTCGAACTGCATACGAATCGGATGGGCGTCCGCGCCCCGGGTGCGCTGGAGGACGCCTACCTCGAGACGGCGACCCTCCTCATGCGCATGGTCAGCGTGTGCCAGTTCCCCACACCAGGCGACAAACCGGTGCCGTGGGGAACCCCACGTGTAGGCGACGGCTCCTTGCTGATCAACCCCGACGGGGTCGTGACCTTTGCCAGCCCCAACGCGATGAGCGCGTTTCGGCGTTTGGGCTGGGGTGGCGACCTGTTGGGGGACCGGCTGTCGGCCATCCTCACATCCTTTCGGCAGGGCCGAAGGGAACCCGTCGAGGAGGTCGCGCCGCCATTGCTGGCTCCGCAACGCGTCCGGGAGACGGAACTGGAGACGCTGGCCGGCGCGATCCGGGTGCGCTCGCAGCCGCTGTGGAGCGAGGAGGAGCCTGCAGGGTGGTTCGTGACCTGCCGGGATGTCACCGACCTGCGCACACGGGAGCGAGAACTGGTGACCAAGGACGCGACCATCCGGGAGATCCATCACCGGGTCAAGAACAATCTGCAGACGGTGGCGGCGCTGCTGCGTCTCCAAGCACGGCGCAGTTCCTCCGAAGAGGCGTCCCACGCCCTGGCCGACGCGCAAAAGCGGGTCGCGGCGATCGCGGTGGTCCACGAGATCTTGTCGCAGGGCTTTGATACCTCGGTGAGTTTTGACGAGGTCGCCGACCGGTTGATGACCATGGTGCGCGATGTCGCCACGACTCGAACCAAGGTGACGATGAGCCGGATCGGGTCGTTCGGGAACATCCCCGCCGACGTCGCGACGAACCTCTCGTTGGTCTTCACCGAAGTGGTGCAGAACGCCCTGGAGCACGGCCTGGGGGACCGTCCCGGGCATGTGGTGGTCACGGCGGGGCAGGCAGACGGCATGCTGAGTGTCGAGGTCCGCAACGACGGAGCGTCGTTGCCGCCCGACTTCGAACTGGCCAGCACACGGAGCCTGGGCTTGTCGATCGTGATCACGCTCGTCGCCGACCTCCATGGCACGTTTGAGATCGAGCCTGGTCCGGGCGGGGAAGGCACCACAGCACGCATCAAGATCCCGCTTGACTGACCCTGCCTAGGAGTTCGGCTCGACTCAGACCCGCGTGGGAGTGTGGCTCGGCCATTCCTCGCGTCGCAGTTCGGTCGGGCTGGCACCCCTGCGGCGGAGTTCAGGAGGCGCGCATGCGGGAGCGGATAGCCAAAGCGGCTGCTCCTCGTGCCCATTCCTGATCGCCGACGGCCTCCACGATGAGCGCGGGGGCAGGCAGGCCGTAGGGACCCATGTCTGCCAATCGGGCGGCGACGCGGGCCTCGCGGCCAGCGAGCAAGACCGCACCCTCACCGGCCACCAGGATCCGTTCGGGAGCCGTGATGGAGCACACAGTGCCCGCCAACTCGCCCGTGGCGTCGGCGAGGTCGTCCAGCAGTTCAGCCAGGCCGGGATTCGCGAGGGCGAGCGTGGGGAGTTCTGCCGGGGAGACCTCCCGCCCGAGGAGGGCCTGAGCGGCTTCCATCACATAGGGGACCCCGGCGGCACGCCAGGCCGGACGCCCTTCGCGTAGAAGAACAGGGCCCACCATTCCCGCCGCGCCGCCGTGACCGCGCACGAGTTCGTCGCCGCACACCAGTCCCATCCCCACCCCAGCACCCAAGGTGATGACGGCGAAGTCGTCGGCGCCGCGGCCCGCGCCGAACCAATGCTCGGCGACCGTGAACGCATTCACGTCGTTGTCGATGACCACCGGCATCCCCGTGGCTTCTCCGATCGGGCCAGCGAGGTCGACCGGATCGGCCCAGCCGAGCAGGTACGTGCCGCGCACAAGCCCGTCCTCCGCCACGGTGCCCGCCAGGGACACCCCAATGGCACGTGGTCGACGCCGACCACGCAGCGTGTCAGTCAGGGAAGCGATGGCCGCCGTGACGGCTTCTGGAGTCGCCTCGTGAAGGGGAGTTGAACCCGACCGCATGATGGTGCCCTTGAGGTCGGTCAGCGCGCCATAGACGGCGTCGCGGGCCAACTTGATGCCGATGAACGTCGCCGCACCCGCGGCGATCTCCAAGGGCAGGGAGGGACGTCCGGGTGAGCGGGGCTGGGGGGCACCTTCGATCAGCAGCCCGGAGCGCACCAAGGGTTCGGTGATGCGCGTCAGGCTTGCCGACGACAATCCGAGCATGCGGCCCAACTCTGCGCGGGAGATCGGGCCGTGTCGTAAGACCCCGAGCGTGACGCGCAACGAGGTAGGATCCAGACTCCATCGATCGCGCTTCACACCTACAGTCTGCCGTTCTGCGCCGTTCGGCGCCCCAGGATTTGGTGAACGCAATCAGGCGCGGTTGCGGGCGCGGGCGTTGCGACGCTTCATCGCGCGACGCTCATCTTCGGACAGGCCGCCCCACACACCGTGATCTTGCCCGGCTTCCAACGCCCATTGCAGGCATTCGGCCCGGACGTCACAGCGCGCGCACACCTTCTTGGCTTCCGCGATCTGCATGATGGCCGGACCAGTGTTCCCGACGGGGAAGAACAGCTCGGGATCCTCGGTCAGGCACGCCGCCTGATGGCGCCAATCCATGCGGAAACCACTCCTAATGCGTTGGGAAACGAGAGGGCACGTCGGGGTTTGGGTGTCATCCAGGCGTACCCGAACACTTTGCCAACATATCGGTCGGAAGACAAGACCTTGGCACTGTCAGGCACGAGTTCATGCGGTGAATCCTCTACCATGAGGGGGATGCATCCCCGTCGCTGTACCCGAGAACCAGGCCTGATCGCCGTCGCCGTGGCCAGCGTGGCCTTGGGGGCGTTCCTCATCGTCTTGGCTGGCCTGTCGCTCGCAGCAGCGCACGGCGGTTTCAGCTATGGCGTCGCGGCTGCCCTGGTGGTGTGGGCCCTCGTCGTCGCCGGGAGTGGCCTGCTCCTTTGGCGCGGGGCAGGCCGGCTTCGTGGCGTCGTCGTGGCCGCTGGGCTGATGAACCTGTTCGCGTTCGGGCAGATGATTCCCAGCAACGGTCTCGCCGTCGTCGGCGCTGTTGCGGGGTTGGCCTGTGTGGTCGGTCCGCTTCTGCCGGGCAGCCGGGCCGCGCTCAGCCGCGAAGACTGAGCGCGATCCCCCCGGCGCAGGCGCGGGTCGTCGTCACCTGAGGCGTATCGAAACCGTGGAGAGCGTAGGCCTGGGTGAGCGCCGTGGTGAAGGCTTGCAGTTCCCGGGTCGGAAGCAGAGCGATCACGGTGCCACCGAACCCGCCCCCGGTCATCCGGGCTCCCAGCGCTCCGGAGGCCACGGCGACCTCAACGGCAAGATCCACCGTGGGGACGGTGATCTCGTAGTCATCGCGCATCGACGCGTGCGAGGCCGTGAGGAGTTCTCCCACAGCTGCCCAGTCGTTGGCTTCGAGGGCTGCGACCGTGGCAAGGACGCGCGCGTTCTCCGTGACGACGTGCCGCACGCGGCGGACGTGCTCCTCATCGGAGAGCCGTGCGAGGGCGGCAGGCAACTCGTCGATCGTCACGTCCCGCAGAGCCGTGACCCCGAGGACGGCGGCTGCGGCCTCGCAGGATGCTCGCCGTCGCGCATAGTGGCCATCAGCCAGAACGTGAGGGCTACGCGTATCGACCAGCGCCAGGGTCAGGTCCGTCGGCAGCGCGAACGGAATCTGGCGGGCCGTCAGGGTGCGGCAATCCAGCAGCAACGCATGCTCGGCTTCGCACCACAGGCTGGCTCGCTGATCCATTGGCCCCGTGGGGATACCCAGGAAACGATTCTCTGCCGCCTGTGACACCGAGGCCAACTGCTCGGGGGTCAGGTCGAGGGACGCGAGTTGATCCAGCGCCAGCGCGGTTGCGCATTCGATCGCCGCCGAACTTGAGAGGCCGCCACCTAAGGGAACATCGCTGTCGAGTGCCAGATCGATCGCGCCGATGGGGTGACCTGCATCGCGCAACGCCCACACCACACCGGCGATGTAGCCCCACCAGGCCCGCTCGCCGGGCTCCAGAACGTCCAAGACGACCGACGTACCCAGTTGCGCCGAGGAGATCGTTACCACGTCTCCCTCCCCGCCTCGGGACGCGGAGATCCGCGCGGTCTTGTCGAGCGCGATGGGGAGCACGTAGCCGTCGTTGTAGTCGGTGTGTTCACCGATCAGGTTCACACGGCCAGGAGAGACCCCCACTGCCTCACTCGTCATCGAGGTGATCCAATCTCGCCAGCCATGTGGCTAGGCGTTCCACCGGGATCTCGAACTCTGGGTTGAGATCAACGAACGTCCGAAACTGCTCAGCGAGCCAGGCCATCGTGACGTCATCATCGCCGCGACGGGTCTCCAACTCTTCGATCCCACGGTCAGTGAAGTACATCAGGCCCCTTCGAAGGCGCGCTGCAACAAGTCCGCCTCCTGAGCCACGTGGACCTTGTGCAGGCCCACCGACGGCGAAGACGCCTCGGGACGAGCGACGACAGTGAGATCCAGGTGATAGCCCCCGCCCATGGCCTCGTCGACCGCAGCGGGCAGATGCAGTGCCATGAAGGGCCACGCGCCCTGATTCAGCGGCTCATCCTGGACGAAACGGACATCGGTGACGTCGGGGTAGCGCCGAAGTTCGGCGACTAGATCCTCGATGGGCAGGGGGTAGAGCCGCTCCAGGCTCACGATGGCCACCTGAGATTCCAGGCCCCGCTTGGCCCGTTCGGCCACGAGATCCCAGCGCAGCTTGCCCGAGCACAACAGCACCGTCGTCACCGCGGACGGATCGGTGATCGAGTCGTCCCCGATCGCCGGACGCCACCGTCCATGGATGAACTCCTCGGGCTGGGAGACGGCCGCCTTGCTGCGCAGCATCGACTTCGGCGTCAGGATCACCAGCGGTCGGTGCCAGTTGACGTAGGTGTGGGTCCGCAGCAGATGGAAATGGGACGCCGGGGTGGACGGCTGGCACACCGCCAGCGCGTCCTCAGAGCACAACTGCAGCCAGCGCTCAATGCGCGCCGAACTGTGATCGGGCCCCTGGCCCTCATAGCCGTGGGGCAGCAGCAGCACGACGCCAGACTTTTGAGTCCACTTGGCCGCGCCCGAGGAGATGAACTCATCGGCGACGGTCTGCGCCCCATTGGCGAAGTCGCCGAACTGGGCCTCCCACAGCACGAGCGCCTGCGGAGAGGCCACGGAGTACCCGTACTCGAAGCCCATCACCGCGTACTCACTCAACAACGAGTCGTAGATGTGGAAGGTGCCCTGGGTCTCGCTGAGATGCTTCAGCGGGACGTATTCGTCGTTCGTCCGGCGATCCACCACCGCAGCGAAACGCTGGCTAAAGGTGCCCCGCCTGGTGTCTTGGCCGGTCAACCGCACGGTGCGGCCTTCCAACAACAGCGACCCCAGCGCCAAGATCTCGCCGGTGGCCCAGTCGATGGGGCCGTTCTCGATGGCGTGAGCGCGGCGCTGCATCTGGGGCAGCACCTTGGGATGGACCGCGAATCCGGCGGGGAAGGTCACCTGGGCCTCGGCGATGCGGTGCATGGCCTCGGCGGTGATGGCCGTACCTTGCTCGCGACCCAACTTGACCGGATAGAAGGGGACCCGGCTGTAGGAGTCGTCCTCCTCCTCATTGCTCTTGACGTCTTTGAAGACTCCCTCAAGGCGACTGCGGAACCGCTCCATGACCGCGTCCGCGTCCTCGGTAGAGATGTCACCGCGGCCAATCAGCGACTCGGTGTAGATCCGACGCACGCTGCGCTTTTGCTCGATGAGGTCGTACATCTTGGGCTGGGTGAAGCTGGGGTCGTCACCCTCGTTGTGGCCCCGGCGCCGGTAGGCCACCAGGTCGATCACAACGTCGGTATGGAAGGCTTGACGGTACTCGAAGGCCAGGCGTCCGACGCGGGCGACCGCTTCAGGGTCATCGCCGTTGACGTGGAAGATGGGCGCTTGAACGACCTTGCCGACGTCGGTGGAGTAGACCGAGGACCGCGACTCGCTGGGCGCGGTGGTGAATCCGACCTGGTTGTTGACGACGATGTGGATCGTGCCGCCGGTCTTGTAGCCGCGCAGCCGGCTCATCTGCAGCGTCTCGTACACGATGCCCTGGCCCGAGAACGAGGCGTCACCGTGCAACAAGACGGGTAAGACGGAGTAGGCCTCGAGGTTGCCGGTGGCATCCATCTTGGCCCGGGCGATCCCTTCCACGACCGGGTTGACGGCTTCGAGATGGCTCGGGTTTGCCGCAACCGACGTCTTGATGACGTTGCCCTCCAGCGAGGTGAACTCACCTTCGGCGCCGAGGTGGTACTTCACATCGCCAGTCCCCATGTTCTGATGGGGGTCGATGCTTCCCTCGAACTCACGGAAGATCTGGCCATAACTCTTGCCGACGATGTTGGCCAAGACGTTGAGTCGTCCTCGGTGAGGCATGCCGATCGTGACTTCGGACAGGCCGGCGTTCGCGGCGACGTCGCAGACCTCGTCGAGCAGGACGATGGTCGACTCGGCGCCTTCCAGCGAGAAACGCTTTTGGCCCACGAACTTGGTCTGCAGGAACGTCTCGAAGATCTCGGACTCGTTGAGCTTGTCCAGGATCCGCAGGTGCTCATCCCGCGTCCACTTGGTGTAGGGGCGCTCGAAGTAGCTTTCGATCCACCGCCGCTTCTCGGGCTCTTGGATGTGCATGAACTCCACGCCGACGTGGCTGGAGTAGGCGGTGCGCAGTTGGCGCAGGACCTCCCGCAGCGTCATCGTCTCCTTGGCGTGGCCGCCGAACTCCCCGACGGGGAACTCGCGGTCGAGATCCCAAATCGTCAGACCGTGGGCTTCGAGCTCCAGTTCGGGGTGGGTGCGCTGCTCGTACTCCAGCGGGTCGATGTCGGCCATGAGGTGGCCCCACATGCGGTACGCGTTGATGAGTTGCACCACGCGTGCGCCCTTGGAGAGCTCGAAGGTTCGGTGAGCCGAATCATCGGAGGCCCACCGAAGGGGGAGATAGGGGACACGCAGCGACAAGAAGACCTCGTCGTAGAAGCCGTGCTGCCCCAGGATCAACTCGTGCATCACCTTGAGGAACTCACCCGAGGTGGCCCCTTGGATGACGCGGTGGTCATAGGTCGAGGTCAGCGTGGTGATCTTCGAGACGGCTAGTTCGCGCAAGCGCTGGTCAGAGGCCGCCTGGAACTCCGGCGGGTAATCCAGCGAGCCAACGCCCAAGATGACGCCCTGACCTGGCATGAGGCGGGGCACCGAATGGCTGGTGCCGATCCCGCCGGGGTTGGTGAGGGAGGCGGTCGTCCCAGCGAAGTCGTCCACGGTCAAGGTGTTGGTGCGCGCCTTCTTGACCATGGCCTCATAGGCCTGCCAGAACTCGCGGAAGTTCATCTGGTCCGCACCGGTGATGTTGGGGACCAAGAGGCGGCGGGAACCGTCGGGCTCCTTGAGGTCGATGGCCAGCCCGAGGTTCACCTGGTTGGGGACCACCAGCGTCGGCTTGCCGTTGACGACCTTGTAGGAGTTGTTCATGTCCGGCACGAGCTTGAGCGCCTGCACCATGGCGTACCCGAGCAGGTGCGTGAAGGAGACCTTGCCGCCCGTGGTCTTGGCCAGGTGCTGATTGATGATCTCACGGTTGTCGAACAGCAGTTTGACGGGGATGTTGCGCACGCTCGTGGCCGTGGGGACGGCCAAGGAGAGATCCATGTTCTTCGCGGTCCGCATCGGCGTCCCGCGCAGGGTGACCTCGGTGGGCTCGGGCTTTTCTTGGATCGGTCGAATTGCGGAGGGCCTGTTGGCCGACAAGCCACCGGCGCTGCCCGGGTTGCGGGGTGCCCCCGTGGCGGAGGAACCCGAACGCGAAGCCACCACTGCGGGGCTGGGCCCATTGGCGGCATGGGGTGCCACGGCGGGGGTTGCGGGAGCGCTCGGCGCCGAAGGTGCGGCGGGGGCAGGTGCCGCGGGGCCCGCTGCAGGCACAGGCGCCGGTGCGGGGGGCGGCGTGGGCGCGGCAGCTGGCTTGGCGAGCGCGACCCTGGCCGACGGCTCAGCTGGGGCGGAGACGTGCTCTACGGGAGCGGGAGCGGCCACCTGAGGGGGAGGGGCCGTTGTCGATGACCCCGGGGGAGTCTGCTCAGCGCGCGAGGCGAAAAACTCACGCCACGCCGGATCAACCGAGTCGGGGTCGGTGGAATAGGCCTCGTACATCTCCTCGATGAGCCAATCATTGGCCCCGAAGTCCGTGAGGTCGCTGGAGTTGTTGCCGGGCGCCGTCGCCACCATTGCCTTCTTCCATTCGCTCGCGCACGGGCGACCTGTCCGTCAGCGGCCGCCCTGCTGCGAGCTTAGCCGCGATGGGCGATGGGGACGAACCCGGACACGCGCCCAGGAATGAGCGCGAGGCGTCGGCGATGAGGTGACAAGCAAGCGGGCCCTCGTCAGTTTCCTTCGGGCCGCGACGGGAAGGTGTAGTGATAGTGGTGGCGCCCCCAGCAGGATTCGAACCTGCGCTCCCGCCTCCGGAGGGCGGTGCTCTATCCCCTGAGCTATGGGGGCCATCCATGGCCGTGAAGGCCGGGGACGACTCTAGCACCTCCTTGCCGGGTCTCCGCGCGGCCGTGATGCGCGAAAGGTGTCCGAGCGGTGAGGTGCGCAGGATGCCCGAGGTGAGACATGGCAGAGTTGAGCGTCGTGACTCACATGCACGTTGCCGGATCCATCCATGCCGACGCCAGTTCCGCCGCACCCGTGTGGTTGGAGAAGCCGGTTGACGCCAATGTCCTCGTCGACGGGCTGTGGAGCGGCACTGCCGTGCGCGGTGAGGGTGGCGAAATGCACGTGGGCGGCTTGCCGGTGAGCGAGATCATGGCGCAGGCCGGATCGCCGGTCTATGCGATTGATGAGATCGACTTTCGTGGCAGGGCTCTCACCTGGGCGCAGGCATTCTCCGGATGGAAGGTCTACTACGCCGGCAAGAGCTTCCTCAGCGGCACTATCGCTCGCTGGGTCAGCGAGGAAGGCCTCAACCTGGACGTGTGCTCACTCGGTGAGCTGACCGTCGCGCTGCGCGCCGGATTCGATCCCGCACGCATCGGTCTCCACGGCAACAACAAGTCCGAGGAACTCCTGCGGCTCGCACTGAGCGCAGGAGTGGGACGCATCATCATCGACAGTTCCGATGAGATCACCAGGCTTGAGCGGATCGGAGCGGAACTGGGGGTGCGGCCCCCGGTGCTCATCCGTGTCACCACCGGCGTGGAAGCGCACACCCACGAATACATCGCAACCGCGCACGAGGATCAAAAGTTCGGATTCTCCATCGCTGGCGGGCAGGCGCTCGTCGCGTTGGTGCGCTGCCAAGGCAGCCCCCACCTGGACCTCGTGGGTCTTCACAGCCATATCGGCTCCCAGATCTTCGACACCAACGGGTTCGAGGTCGCCGCGCGCCGCACCCTGCGGTTGATGAGTCAGTTCAAGGAAGCTACCGGCGTGACCCTGCCGGAACTGGATCTGGGGGGCGGTTTCGGTATCGCCTACACCATTGATGATTCGCCCGCGACGCCCGCCGACCTCGCTAGGGGCCTGTCCGACATCATCGAGCACGAGTGCCGCGCCTTCGGACTCGACAAGCCGCTCCTCTCGCTGGAGCCCGGACGCGCCATCAGCGGCCCTCCGGGAACGGCGCTCTACACGGTGGGCACGATCAAGGACGTCGAACTGGGTGGGGGGCAATCCCGCCGCTACATCAGCGTGGACGGGGGGATGAGCGACAACATCCGTCCGGCCCTCTACGCCGCCGAGTACTCCGCCGTCGTCGCCAACCGCGTCACCACCGCACCGCCCACGCTCTCGCGGGTGGTGGGTCTGCACTGTGAAGGCGGAGACATCCTCGTGCGCGATGTGTTCTTGCCCTCGGACATTGCGATTGGCGACGTCATTGCCGTGCCCGCCGCGGGCGCCTACAGCAGGTCGATGGCGAGTAACTACAACCACACCCCGCGCCCGGCAGTGGTGGGGGTGCGGGACGGTAAAGTGTCGGTCATCCTTCGGCGCGAGACGCTGGACGATCTGCTGGCCCTCGACGCCGGCCTGGACTGACGGACTGCGAGGACGACGAGGACCATGATGACGATCGGGGACGCCCCTGTGCGGGTGGCGCTGCTGGGCTGCGGCGTCGTGGGTTCACAGGTGGCGCGGATTCTGGTGGAGCAGGCCGACGACCTGCGTGAGCGTGTCGGTCGGCCGCTGGAACTGGTGGGGATCGGGGTGCGCCGAGACATTCCCCGTCCCGGGATCGATCCGGCCCTCCTGACGACCGACGTCGCTTCGCTGGTGCGTCGTGAGGATGTGGACATCGTCGTCGAGATGGTCGGCGGCATCGAACCGACCCTGACGTACCTGCTGGATGCCATCGCTGCGGGTAAGTCGGTGGTCACCGCGAACAAGGCCCTACTGGCCCAGCATGGCGACACCGTCTTTGACGCGGCCCGCGATTCCGACGTCGACGTCTATTACGAGGCGGCGGTGGCGGGCGCCATTCCGATCATCCGTCCCTTGCGTGAATCCTTGGTCGGGGACGCGATCACGAGCGTGCTCGGGATCGTCAATGGCACCACGAACTACATCCTCGACCAGATGCACACGCGCAAGTCGACGTTCGCTGACGCTTTGGCCGAGGCTCAGTCGCTCGGGTACGCCGAGGCGGATCCGACGGCTGACGTCGAAGGGTACGACGCGGCTGCCAAGGCGGCGATCCTGGCGTCGCTCGCCTTCCACACCCGCGTCCACCTCGATGATGTCGACCGTGAAGGGATCACGGAAATCGACGTGCAGGACATCGCCGCAGCCGAGCGCCTCGGGTGCGTGGTGAAGCTCCTGGCCCGCTGCACGGTTTCTGCCGACGGGACCGTCGCGGTGGGCGTTCACCCCACCATGGTCCCTCTCGAGCACCCGTTGGCGGGGATCCGCGGCGCCTACAACGCCGTCTTTGTCGAGTCGGTGAACGCGGGACGACTGATGTTCATGGGGCCCGGCGCGGGCGGTTCCCCCACGGCCTCGGCTGTGCTGGGTGACATCGTCACGGCGGCACGCAACCGCGTTCGCGGCGTCGCCGGTCCGGGGGAGTCGGCCTACAGCACGCCCGGGATCACCCCCCCGGGTGCAGTTCGCTCGCGGTACTACCTGTCGGTGACCGTGCGGGACGAACCCGGCGTCTTGGCCCGCGTCGCCGAGGCCATGGCTCGCCAGCAGGTCTCCATCGCGGCTGTGCGGCAAGAGCAGGGCGATGAAGGTGGCCGGGCCCACCTGGGCATTACGACGCACGAGGCCACGCACGATGCTGTGCGGGCTGTGGTGGCGCATTTGATGAGTACGGACGACGTGCACGGCGGCGTCCGCGTGTTGCGGGTGGAAGGGGCCTGACATGCTGATGGCGTGCTTGGACTTGGAAGGCGTCCTGGTTCCTGAGATCTGGATCGGGGTGGCCGAGCGCACGGGGATCGATGAACTGCGGCTCACGACGCGTGACATTGCCGACTACGACGAACTGATGACCCATCGGCTGTCCGTCTTGGACGCCCATGGCATCGGGCTCAGCCAGATCCAGGACGTGATCGCGTCCTTGTCGCCGCTGCCGGGAGCTCCCGCCTTCCTGGACTGGCTGCGGGAGCGCTTCCAGGTGGTGATCTTGTCGGACACCTTCTACGAGTTCGGTATGCCGTTGATGGCACAGTTGGGCCATCCGACGCTGCTGTGTCACCGGCTCGACGTCCGCGATGATCGCATCGTCGGGTACACGTTGCGGCAACGGGACCAAAAGACGAAGGCCGTCGCGGCCTTGCAGTCGCTGAATCTGCGCGTGGTGGCCAGCGGCGACTCCTACAACGACACCGGCATGCTCACCCAGGCCGATGCGGGGATCTTGTTCGACCCCCCGACCTCGGTGATCGAGGAGTTCCCCCAGTTCCCGGTGGCACGTGACTACGAACAACTGCGGGAGGCTTTCTCCCAGGCGGCTCAGCGTGTCGGCTAACAGCGCGACGGAGGGCGCAGCCCAGCCCGCGCCGTGGACGTGGCGCTCGGCGCTGATCCAGGTGGGGTGGTTCCTCCCCCCGATGGTGGCCGCACTCGTGATCGCCGCCATCACCATCCCCGGCGGGAGCCTGTTCCCGTGGGCGCCCGCGATGATCGACCTGGATGTCTACCGACGCACGGGATCGATGCTCCTCGCCGGGCAGGACTTCTATGTTGCCGACGGCCTGCCCTGGATCTATCCGCCGTTTGCCGCGCTGTTCACCATCCCCTTGGCGGTCGTCCCACTCGTGGTCGCTCAGGTGGCATGGATCGCCCTCACCGTCACGCTTCTCATGGCGATGCTCTATCGCCTGGGACTGTCAGGGTGGGTTTTGAGCCTGGCGACCACGGTGGCCGTCGTGTGTGCCGAGCCGGTGCGTGAGACGCTCGGCTTTGGGCAGTTGGGGGTTTTGCTGGTGGCGGCGGCGGTGCTGGATTCCCTCCCCGGCCGACGAATCTTGCCGCGGCGGATCCTGCCGGAAGGAACGTGGATCGGTCTTGCTACGGCCGTGAAGCTGACCCCTGCGACGGTGGCCGCCTACCAGTTCTTTGCGGGGCGTCGGCGTTCGGGTCTTGTCGCCTTCTTCACGTTCGTGGCCGCGACCGGCCTGGGAGTGCTCCTGCTACCCGCCGGTTCCCTGTACTACTGGAGCGGACTCCTGTCGGGGAATTCAGGAATCAACAGCGGCATCATCTTTAAGACCAACCAGTCGATCATGGGTGCGTGGGCGCGGCTTTTCGGGGAACTCTCGCGCGGCGGGCTCGTCGTGAGTGCCCTCGTCGCTGTGGTGGGTATCGCCGTGGCCGTGATGGTTCACCGGACGGGGCAGGTGAGCCTGGCGATCTGCGTGGCGGGCCTGACCAGCTTGCTGGCGTCGCCGATCAGTTGGTCGCACCACTACGTCTGGATCGTGCCGCTCACCGTGATCCTGCTGAAGGGCAAAGACCTGTCCGCCCCGGTGCGCTGGTTCGGGCTCGCCTATGCGGTATGGGTGTGGGTCGCGCCGTTCAAGGTCCTTCCGGGCGGTGACGGTGCGGAGTTGACTTACACGCCAGTGGAACAGATCGTGGTCAACCTGGGCATCGCCATGGGGTTGGTGTTTGTGCTGCTGTGCGGGGTCTCCGCCTGGCGTTCTTTGCGAGCTCAGTCCTGAGCAGAGCCGTGCTAGGCTTGCCTTAGCGCACCACGTTGCGTGGCCCTGCAGGTGGGGCACCGAGTTGATTCGGTAAAGCCTGCTCCCCATTTTCCCGAGTGTCACCGCTGGTCTGCGACCGGCCCGCTGACGCCCCGCCCTCATGGCAGAGTGCCCGGAGGGAACCCGAGAGGATCCACGTGTCAGACATCGATTCGATGCTTCTCCCTGACCTGAAGAAACTGGCCAGTTCGCTGGGCGTCAAGTCCACTGGTTTGCGCAAGGCGGAGTTGGCCGCCGCAGTCAAGGCGACGCAGGCGGGGCAGGGCAAGGGCGCCCGCCGTCCCAGCGGCACGGAGGCCGCCCTGCCGCTCGAGGCGTCCGCGCCGACCGCTGAGGCGACTGCCGTGGAACGTCCCCGACGCCAGCGCTCCGCCCAGGCGAGCAGCACCCCGCAGACGTCCGGTGCACGCGACGAGCAGCGCGCGTCCCAGCCCGTCACTTCGCCTGCCGCGACCGAAACGCAGGAGCGCTCCGACGCCACCGCGGGGGGCGATGACGTCGCCTCACGGCTGGAGGCGCTGGCGGCCGAGGGGCCGCGCCGCAATCGCAACCGGAACCGCAACAACGACGCAAACGAACAGCGCTCCACCGCATCCGCCCCGGCCAGCACCGACGAATCGCGCACTGCATCCAGCGCTGGGGCGAACACCCACAACGCGTCCCGCTCCGCCGAAAATCCCTACGACGACGATTCCCAGGGGGGACGCCGCAACCGGCGCCGCCGCAACCGCGACCGCAACAATCGCCGCTCGGGCGGCTCCGGTGGGCGTAACGCCGGACTGGACAAGCTCGATGTGGAGCCCACGGTCAACGACGACGACGTCCTCACCGAAGTCAGCGGTATTTTGGACGTCCTGGACAATTACGCCTTCGTCAGGACGTCGGGCTACTTGCCGGGCAACAACGACGCCTACGTCGCGCTCTCCATGGTGAAGAAGTGGGGGCTGCGCAAGGGCGACATCGTCACCGGCGCCATGCGTGCCCACCGCGAGGGCGAACGGCAGAAGTTCAGCCCGCTCGTCCGCATCGACACCATCAACGCGGCCGATCCGGCACTGGCGAAGGATCGTCCCGAGTTCAACAAGCTCACACCGCTCTACCCCCAAGACCGGCTCCGCCTGGAGACGACACCCACCAACATGACGGGCCGCATCATCGATCTGGTGGCCCCGATCGGCAAGGGTCAGCGTGGCCTGATCGTCTCGCCCCCCAAGGCGGGCAAGACGATGGTCATGCAGTCCATCGCGAACGCGATCGTCGCGAACAACCCCGAGGTGCACCTGATGGTCGTCCTCGTGGACGAGCGCCCCGAGGAAGTCACCGACTTCCAGCGTTCGGTGAAGGGCGAGGTCATCGCCTCGACATTCGATCGCCCCGCCGACGATCACACGACCGTCGCCGAACTCGCCATCGAGCGAGCCAAGCGCCTCGTGGAGCAAGGGCATGACGTCGTGATCCTGTTGGACGGCATCACCCGTTTGTCGCGTGCCTACAACCTCGCGGCGCCCGCCTCAGGACGCATCCTGTCCGGTGGCGTGGACTCCGCAGCGCTCTACCCGCCGAAGAAGTTCTTCGGTGCCGCCCGCAACGTCGAGAACGGTGGCTCCCTCACCATCTTGGCGACGGCGCTGGTCGAAACTGGCTCCAAGATGGACGACGTCATCTTCGAGGAGTTCAAGGGCACCGGCAACATGGAACTGCGCCTGCGCCGTGAGATGGCCGACAAGCGGATCTTCCCCGCGATCGACGCCGTGGCGTCGGGCACACGCCGTGAGGAACAACTCATGACCCGCGAAGAGTTGGCGATCATGTGGAAGCTCCGCCGCGTCCTGTCTGGTCTGGAGGATCAGGCTGCCTTGGAGATGCTCATCAACCGCCTGCGCAAGACCCAGACCAACCTGGAGTTCCTGCACGTCATCAGCCGGACGACGCCCAGCGCCGAGTGATACCGGGCGGCCGGGGTCGCGGGAATGCCGGGGCCCCCGAGCGCGTTTGATGTCGTGAGCCTCGTACGGCAGAATGGGGCGCCGGTACCGGTTCACGCCTGAGCGCACGCTCATCATTCTTCGGCGACCCGGTCCCTTACGAATAGGAGAATCCATGAAGCAGGGTATTCACCCCGAGTACGTTGAGACCACGGTCACCTGTACCTGTGGCAACACGTTCACCACGCACTCCACCGCACCGAGCGGCGTCATCCGCGCCGAGGTGTGCGCGGCCTGCCACCCGTTCTACACGGGCAAGCAGAAGATTCTCGACACGGGCGGCCGCGTTGCCCGCTTCGAGAAGCGGTACGGCAAGCGGAACGGCTAGTTCCTCTCGACGCCGGGTGTCAGGACATGTTTCCTGGCACCCGGCGTCGTCGTTGTCCGCCCTCACCGTCGTCTCGAGAGGACCTCAATGTTTGGTCACGCCCACGAACTCGTTGCCGAGTTCGACGAGTTGACCCGTCAGCTCGCTGATCCTGCCACCCACGCCGACACGGCACTATCGCGGCGTGTCGGGCGCCGCTACGCCGAGTTGACGCCCATCATCAAGGGCCTGGCCGAGCACGAGGCGCTCGTGGCCGATCTGGAGGCGGCAAGGGAACTGGCCGCCGAGGATCCCTTGTTCGGCGCTGAGGCCGATGCCTTGGCCGAACGGCTCGGAGATCAGGAGGAGAAGCTGGCCGAACTGTTGGCGCCCCGCGATCCGCACGACAGCGCCGATGCGCTGCTGGAGATCAAGTCGGGGGAGGGCGGGGAAGAGTCCGCCCTCTTTGCGGGGGATCTGGTTCGGATGTACAGCCGTTACGCCGAGCATCGCGGCTGGAAAGTCGAGGTGCTGGAGTCCGCCGAGACCGATCTTGGCGGCTTCAAGTCCCTGACGATGGCGGTCAAGGCCGGCAGTCACTCCTCCCCAGACGCCATGCCGTATGGCGTCTTGAAGTTCGAGGGAGGCGTGCACCGGGTTCAGCGCGTCCCGGTGACGGAAACCCAGGGACGCATCCATACCTCCGCAGCCGGGGTCTTGGTGATGCCCGACATCGAAGACGACACCGAGATCGAGATCGATCCCGACGACCTGCGCATCGACGTCTATCGCAGTTCGGGCAAGGGAGGGCAGGGCGTGAACACGACCGACTCGGCCGTCCGGATCACCCACCTCCCGACGGGCGTGGTGGTGACCTGCCAAAACGAGCGAAGCCAGTTGCAAAACAAGGCCTCCGCGATGAGGATCCTGCGCGCCCGCCTGGCGGCCTTGGGGGAGGAGCAGGCAGCTCAGGAGGCCGCAGCCACGCGCCGCTCCCAGGTGCGCACCGTGGACCGCTCTGAGCGGATCCGCACCTACAACTTTCCCGAGAACCGCATTGCCGACCATCGGATCGGTTACAAGGCTTACAACCTCGACGCGGTGCTGGCAGGCGATATGTCCGGTGTGATCGAGGCCCTGCAGGCCACGGACCTGGCGGAACGATTGGCGTCCGGAGGTGCCTGAGATGCCCATCTCGCGCGTCGTCGCTGCCACCGCGGCGCGCCTGGGATCAGTGGCAGAAGCGCGCCTGTTGCTGTGTCACGTCCTGGGAGTCGAACCATCCGCCCTGGTGCTCGCCCCACCGCTGTCAGGTGAGGCCTCCTCGCGGCTGGAGGAGATGCTCCGCCGGCGGGAGTCAGGGGAGCCAATCCAGCACATCACGGGCCTCGCCCCGTTCCGCACCACGACCGTGGAAGTGGGGCCAGGGGTCTTTATCCCTCGCCCCGAGACCGAGGTGATGACCGGTTGGGCGTTGGAGAGGATCGCAGCCCTCACCGCTGGGGGACGTACCGCGACGGTGGTGGAGTTGTGCGCAGGCTCGGGGGCTATCACCAAGGCACTCGCCACCGAGGCACCCCAAGCCTGCTACGCGGCGGTCGAACTCTCCGACGAGGCGTGGCCCTACCTGCAGCGCAACCTCGAGGCGTTCAGGGTCGATCTTCGGCATGAGGACATGCGCGATGCGTTTCCTGACCTCGACGCGTCGGTCGATGTCGTGATTGCCAATCCGCCTTACGTTCCGTTGGAGCATTGGGCCGACGTCCCCGCTGAGGTGCGCGATCACGATCCCTGGATGGCACTCGTCTCGGGGCATGATGGCCTCGACGCCATGCACGTCGTCGCCGCGGTGGCGGCACGGCTGCTGCGTCCCGGTGGCGTGGTATGCGCCGAGCATGCCGAAGTGCAAGAACACACCGCCCCGGCCATCTTCTCCGACAGTGGGTTGTTCAGCCGGATTCAGGATCATTGCGACCTGACCGACCGGCCACGGTTCGTGACCGCGGTACGTGCTGGCAGGATGGACGCGTGACGTATTCCGTGATCGCCGTCGGCGATGAAGAGGCGGCCTTCGACGCGGCACAGGCCGCTGTGGCCGCCGGTGAGGTGATCGTTGTGCCGACGGACACCATCTACGGTGTCGGGGCGCTGGCCACGTCGGGTGCTGCGGTGCAGCGACTGCTGGACGCGAAAGAGCGCGGCAGGGACATGCCGCCCCCCGTCCTGGTTGCCGAGGTGGCCATGGTGCGCGCGCTGGCCGCGGGCGTCGATGAGCGCTTGACGGCATTGGCGGACGCATTCTGGCCCGGGGCGTTGACGATCGTCGTGGCGGCGCGTGACTCGTTGCGGATGGACCTGGGGGACCGCGGTGACACCATCGCGGTGAGGGTGCCCGATCAGGCGTTCACTCGAGAACTGCTGCGGCGTACCGGTCCGCTCGCCGTGAGCAGCGCCAATGTGCACGGGCATGCCGCAGCGACGACGATCGCCGAAGCTGTCGAGCAGCTAGGGGAGCGGTGCAGCGTCTACCTGGATGCGGGGGTCGTCAACGATCCGGTACCTTCCACCATCGTGGATCTGACGAGCGAGCAGGCCACCGTGCTTCGAGAAGGTCGCATCAGCGTTAGTGAACTCAACGCGGCCGTCCCTGGGCTGATCGAGGTGCCATCGAGCGACCCGATCACCGATCCAGCGCCGGCGGAAGAGTCCGTCAGCGACCCTGCCGACGACGGGCCTGCCGAGGATGAGCCTGCCAAGGATGGACGGGACGCGCGCGTCGAACCTGCTGCTCCGGGCCACGACGAGGTCTGAGCAGTGCGCGAGTACCTCCTGGTCCTGTTCGTCGCCGCCGGGGTGACGTACGTGATGGCCAGCCTCGCGCGGCGATTGGCGTTTCGCTACAACGCCGTCGCGCTGGTGCGCGTCCGCGACGTCCACACCAAGCCGGTGCCGTACTTCGGTGGCGTCGCCATGCTCGCCGGGGTGGCCGCCGCGCTCATCGTGGCGACGCACCTGCCCTGGTTGGGGCGCTATGAACTGGTTCAGCGCGATGCGTGGGTCATCCTGGCTGGCTGTGCGGTGATCTGCATCGTCGGTGTAGTGGACGATCTGTTCGAGTTGGGGGCCGCAGCCAAGCTGTCCGGTGAGGTGCTCGCTGCCGGGATCGTGGTCCTCAACGGCGTCAAGTTCTACTGGATCCCCTTTCCGGACCGGATCATTGCCCTGGACAACATTGCTTCGATCGCGCTCGCCGTCTTCGTCATCTTGTTTTGCACCAACGCCGTCAACTTGATGGACGGACTCGACGGGCTTGCGGCGGGCGTGGTGGCCATCGGTGCCGCCTCCTACTTCCTCTACGCCTACCTGCTGAGCTATGAGCAGGATCTCGTGCGGGCCACCACCAGTTCGTTGATCACCGTGGCCCTGGTCGGGATCTGCTTGGGGTTCCTGCCACACAACGTCCACAAGGCCCGCATGTTCATGGGCGACTCGGGCGCGCTCCTTCTCGGGTTCCTCCTCGCGACCTCGGTGATCAGCCTCACGGGGCAGTTGGACCCGTCTCGCCTGAACCTGAACACCGGATCGCCGTGGGCGGCCTACCTCCCGCTGTTGCTGCCCTTCGCGGTCATCGCCTTGCCCTTCATCGACCTCGTCAGCGCCTATACGCGCCGGACGCTGGCGGGAAAGCTGTGGTTCGAAGCAGACAAGCAACACCTGCATCATCGGATGCTCCAACTGGGGCACAGCCACGCCGGGGCGGTTGCCTTGCTGTGGTTGTGGGCCGCAGTCATTGCCTTTGGGATGGTGGGGCTCGGCATCGTGAATGCCACCTGGCCCGCCTATGCGACGGGTGCAGGGGTGGTGCTGGCGATCGTCCTCACGTGGTGGCCCCGGTGGCGCAGTCGGATCAGCCATGCGTGAGCGCAAGGCGCCGAGCGCCCAGGTTGTCCGGGCACAACGCCTCCTGGTGGGTGGTTTGATCGGCGGGCACGCCGCAGCGCTGACGGCCGTAGGGCTCATGTGGGCGCTCCGAGGGGCCAACGCTGGGGCAACCTCCGCGATCGCCGCCGCCGTCACCCTCGCCTTCTATACCGTCGCGCTCGGCGCCCAGGTCATGGTCGCGGACGCAGCGCCAAAGGTCGTGCTGTTCGCCTGGTTGGCCTCGTATCTGGCACGGGTGACAGTGCTGGGTCTCGCCTTGGCGGTGACGCTCACCCAGGCCGATCGCTTCGCCTGGCTCGACCCCGTAGCCCTCGTCGTGACGACCATCGCCGTGGTGCTGGGATGGATCGGTCTCGAACTGCATGCCTACTCCAAACTGCGCATTCCCGTGTTCGACCCGCCCGACTCCTCACCTGGTCACGGCTCGATGTGACTCAGCCGTGCCGGGTTGCTAGAGTTCCTGGCGCACCGGACCTCGCCTTTTGGGGCTGGCGGCGTTGATGGAATGACCGACCGCACAAGGAGGCGCAATGGGCGGTACCAACGGGTTGCTTCTTCTTCCGTTGGAGGGCGAATCGTGGCCACCGGGCGAGCACAGCTTCGACTCCCGACCGCTGTTCCCCGGAGTTCTGCCCGACTGGGTCAACAACCATGCTGCGCAAGCCCTCATCGGCGCGCTGCTAGTGATCCTCTTTTGGTGGTGGATGTCACGCAACCTCAAGACGGTCCCCACGCGCAAGCAGTTCGTCGGCGAGACGCTGTACAGCCTGGTGCGCAACAGCATCGCCCGCGACATCTTGGGGCACGACTTCCGTCGCTACCTCCCCTTCCTGCTCGCGTTGTTCTCCTTCATCTTGGTGAACAACCTCTTCGGTGAGTTCGCGCTCTTCATGTTCCCGACGTTCTCCAAGATCGGGTACGCCTGGGGGCTGGCGCTGTGCGCATGGCTGCTCTACAACCTCGCGGGCATCCGCAAGAAGGGGTTCTTCGGATACCTCAAGCATGCGACGCTTCCCGCTGGAGTGCCGAAGTTCTTGTGGATCTTGATCATCCCCTTGGAGTTTCTCTCCAACATCATCGTTCGACCGCTGACGCTCGGGCTTCGTCTCTTCGCGAACCTGTTCGCGGGGCACCTGGTCATCATGGTCTTCGTGGTGGGCGGCACCATGCTGCTGACCGCTACAGCGCCCCTGGAGGGCTTCGCCGTGCCGCTGCTGAAGACCGCTGGCGTGGTGTCCTTGCTGTTCAGCTTCGCCATCTTCGCTCTGGAACTGCTCGTTGGGGCGATCCAGGCCTACATCTTCACCGTCTTGACCGCGCAGTACGTGGCGTCGGCCATCTCCGACGATCACTGATATCCCGCTCGCTTTCGCCTGAAAGAAACCATCCGAAAGGAAATCCCAATGCTCCCCTTCCTGGAGATCACCATCAACGGCTCGATCAACATGATCGGCTACGCGCTGGCGACGCTGGGCCCGGCTCTGGGCGTGGCCTGGATCTTCGCCTCGGTCATCAACGGCACGGCACGCCAGCCTGAGGCCCGCGGAGCCATGATGGGCACCGCCTGGATCGGCTTCGCCGTGGTGGAGGCCCTGGCGATCATCGGTATCGCGCTGGCCTTCGTCCTGCGCTGACCTGGGGCATATCTATGTTGCCCCTCGAAGGTGCTCTCGGGCCGCTCCTGCCGGAGCATCCCGAAGAACTGGTCATCGGGATCGTCCTGTTCTTGATCATCTGGTTCGTTGCGTGGAAGGTGGTCGTCCCTCGTTTCGAGGAGATGTACGCCGAACGCACCGAGGAGATCCAAGGCGGGATCGAGAAAGCCGAAGCTGCCCAGGCTGAAGCTGACGCGGCTCGCGATGAGTACCGCGCGCAGCTGGCGACGGCACGCGATGAGGCGGCCCGCATTCGTGAGGACGCCAAGGCGCAAGGCGCGGCGATCATCGCCGACATGCGCCGGCAGGCGACCGAGGAGAGCAGCCGACTCCTCTCCAACGCCAAGGCACAAATCGATGCCGAGCGTGCGACCGCGGTGACACAACTGCGCGCCGAAGTCGGTGGTCTGGCGATCACGCTGGCTGGGCGGATCATCGGTGAGTCGTTGGACGATGACGCTCGCGCGGCCCGCACCGTCGATCGCTTTATCGCCGATCTCGAAACGCAGCCGGCGGGGCGGGCATGAGCGCCGCCGCCGAGGCACGCCTCACGGCCCTCGACGCAGTGGCGGACACACAGCCCGCCTCCGCCGAGGTAGCTGCCGACCTGTTTGCCGTCGCGGATGCCGTGGCGAGTCAGCCGGCGCTGCGGCGCGCGCTGACGGATCCCTCGACACCCGACGAGGCCCGACAGGCCCTCGCCGAGGCGCTGCTGGGGTCGCGGATCGGGGCGGCAGGGGTCGCGGTGGTGAGCCAGGCGGCCAGGGTGCGCTGGAGCGGCTCAGGTGCTTTCGTTGACGCCTTGGAGCGGCAGGGAGTGCGAACGCTTCTGCGGGTCGCCGAAAGCGACGGTGCCTTGGACACGCTCGAGGACGAACTGTTCAAGGTCGAGCGACTCGTGGATGCGACGCCGGCTCTGCGCAGCGCTTTGGCTGATCGTCAGGCGCCGGTGGAGGCCCGTCAGCGTCTCTTGGGCGACTTGCTGACAGGCAAGGTCTTGCCCGCGACCAGGGAACTGGCGTTGCGGGCGGTCGTCGCCCGCAAGCGCACGTTCGACCTCACCGTGGAGAGCTACCTGGCGGCGGCCGCTGAGTTACGTGCTCGCGCCGTCGCGACAGTGACCGTGGCTCGGCCCCCCACGGCAGAGCAAGAAAGCCGGATGCGCGCAGCCCTGACAGCTCAGGTGGGGCGAGCGCTCACCCTTCGAGTCGTGGTCGACCCCCACGTGCTCGGCGGGGTACGGGTGGCCATCGGTGACGAAATCATCGAAGGCACCGTGGCCGGGCGACTCCACGACGCCCGACGCAAGCTGGTCTGATCCAGCACTCGAAGACAGAACACTTAATGCAGGCAAGCGAAGGACGCATCCCATGGCGGAATTGACCATTCGTCCCGATGAGATTCGGGACGCCCTCGACCGGTTTGTCCAGGAATACACCCCCGGAGCGTCCACGCGCGAAGAAATCGGCGTCGTCGTGACGTCGGGCGATGGCATCGCCAAGGTGGAGGGCTTGCCGTCCGCCATGGCCAACGAGTTGCTGGAGTTCGCCAACGGGACGCTCGGCATCGCGCTGAACCTCGACGTGCGCGAGATCGGCGTCGTCGTCTTGGGTGAGTCCGAAGGCATCGAAGAGGGCTCCACGGTTCGCCGCACCGGCGAGGTGCTGTCCGTGCCTGTCGGCGAGGGATATCTCGGTCGCACCATCGATGCGATGGGTAACCCGATCGATGGGCTGGGGGAGATCGCCAACATCACCGGCCGTCGCGTCCTCGAACTGCAGGCTGCGGGCGTCATGGATCGCCAAGAGGTGCGCGAGCCGTTGCAGACGGGCATCAAGGCCGTTGACGCGATGATCCCGATCGGTCGCGGCCAGCGTCAGCTCATCATTGGCGACCGCAAGACCGGTAAGACGGCGATCGCGATCGACACGATCATCAACCAGAAGTCCAACTGGGAATCCGGCGACCCGACCAAGCAGGTGCGCTGCATCTACGTCGCCATCGGCCAGAAGGGTTCCACGATCGCGGCGCTGCGCAAGACGCTGGAAGACGCCGGTGCCATGGACTACACGACGATCGTCCACGCCCCCGCCTCTGATCCCGCCGGCTTCAAGTACATCGCGCCGTACTCGGGCTCCGCTATCGGGCAGCACTGGATGTATGAGGGCAAGCACGTCCTCATCATTTTCGATGACCTCACCAAGCAGGCCGAGGCCTATCGAGCGATGTCGTTGCTGCTGCGTCGCCCCCCGGGCCGCGAGGCGTACCCCGGCGATGTCTTCTACTTGCACTCCCGACTCCTGGAGCGTTGCGCGAAGCTGTCCGATGAACTCGGCGGTGGGTCGATGACCGGTCTGCCGATCATCGAAACCAAGGCCAACGACGTTTCGGCCTACATCCCCACCAACGTGATCTCCATCACCGATGGCCAGATCTTCTTGCAGTCGGATCTCTTCAACGCCAACCAGCGCCCCGCCATCGACGTCGGCATTTCGGTGTCTCGCGTGGGCGGTGCCGCACAGATCAAGGCCATGAAGGGCGTCGCTGGCACCCTGAAGATCAGCCTGGCCCAGTACCGCGACATGCAAGCCTTCGCCATGTTCGCCTCGGATCTCGACGCGGCGTCTCGCCGTCAGCTCGACCGCGGCGCTCGGTTGACCGAACTCCTGCGCCAAGGGCAGTACCAGCCCTACCCGGTCGAGGAGCAGGTCGTCAGCGTGTGGGCGGGCACCAACGGCTACTTCGACGATGTCCCCGTGGAAGACGTGCTTCGCTTCGAGAGCGAGTTGCTGGAGCACCTGCGCTTGAACACGCCGATCCTGGCCACCATCGCCGCCACCCAGAAGTTCGATGACGATACTGCTGCCGCCGTGGCCGCCGAGATTGCGGTCGTGAAGGAGCAGTTCGTCGCAGGGCAGGGCCACCACGTCGAGGGTGAAGATCCGACGAAGGCGCTGGGTGATGAGGACGTGGACGCCGAACAGATCGTCGTCAAGAAGGGCTGAGGCACGGTATGGCTTCGAGTCTGAGGGAGCTTCGGCAGCGGCGAAAGTCGGTGTCGGCGACCATGAAGATCACCAAGGCAATGGAGCTCATTGCCGCTTCGAAGGTGATCCGTGCGCGGCAAACGGCCCAGCGGGCCTTGCCGTACACCCGGGAACTCAATCGCGCGGTGTCCGCTTTGGCGACGCACGCGAGTGTGGACCATCCGTTGACGACACCCGCCACGACCGTCCGTCGCGCAGCCCTGCTGATCATCACCTCCGACCGAGGGATGAACGGTGCGTACAGCTCGAACGCCATCAAGACGGCCGCCCGCATGCGGACGCGCCTCGAGGAGCAAGGCGTGGAGGTGAAGCGATATGCGGTGGGGCGAAAGATCATCAACTACTGCAACTTCCGCCAGCTTCCCCTGGAGCGCACGTGGGAGGGCTTTAGCGATGCGCCGACCTACGCTGACGCGCACGAGATCGCTGACGCGCTGATCGCCGACTTCCTGAAGCCGTACGAGGAAGGGGGCGTCGACGAGATCCATGCGGTGTACACCCGGATGGAGTCGATGCTGACCCAGGTGCCCCGCGCCCGGCGGTTGCTGCCGTTGGAGGTGATCGCGGGCACGACCGCCACCGGTGCCCACGAGGTCATCCCGCAATACGAGTTCGAACCGGACCCGGAGACGGTGCTGGATGAGCTGATGCCGTTGTACGTCCGCAGCCGGGTGTGGTTCTACCTGCTGCAGTCGGCGGCGTCCCAGCTGGCCAGCCAGCAGCGGGCGATGAAGTCCGCGACGGACAACGCCAACCAGCTCATCGAAACCCTGACGCGCGAGGCAAACCAGGCGCGCCAGGCGGAAATCACCCAGGAAATCACTGAGATCGTCGGTGGAGCCAGCGCGCTCGCCGAGGCGAGCGCCGACTGAGGCAAAGGAAGCGAGAAGCAACATGACCGTGACTGCTGAGAACCCGACCCAGGCGCAGGCCGTCCCCGGCGTGGGGCGCGTTGCGCGCGTCATCGGCCCGGTGGTGGACGTGGAGTTCCCCGCCGACCAGATGCCCGACATCCTCAACGCCCTCAAGATCAAGATCGATGCGGGTGAGCTGAGCCGCGAGATCACCGCCGAGGTCGCCCTGCACGTCGGTGACAACATCGTGCGCGCCATCTCACTCAAGCCGACCGACGGCATGCGCCGCGGCACCGAGGTATTCGACACCGGCGCCCCCATCTCCGTGCCCGTCGGCATGGTGACCAAGGGCCGCGTGTGGAACGTGACCGGTGACGTCTTGAACGAGGACCCTTCGGGCGTCGTCATCGAGGAGCGGTGGCCGATCCACCGGCAGGCGCCGAAGTTTGACCAACTCGAGCCGAAGACCGAGATGCTGGAGACCGGCATCAAGGTGCTAGATCTGCTGACCCCTTACGTCAAGGGCGGCAAGATCGGCCTGTTCGGTGGTGCAGGCGTCGGCAAGACGGTCCTCATCCAGGAGATGATCTTCCGCATTGCGCACAACTTCGGCGGCACCTCGGTGTTTGCCGGGGTGGGCGAGCGCACCCGTGAAGGCAACGACCTGATCCACGAGATGATCGAGGCAGGCGTCATGAAGGACACCGCCTTGGTGTTCGGTCAGATGGATGAGCCGCCGGGCACCCGGTTGCGCGTGGCACTGACCGCGTTGACGATGGCGGAGTACTTCCGTGACGTCGAGAAGCAGGATGTGTTGCTGTTCATCGACAACATCTTCCGGTTCACCCAGGCGGGCTCCGAGGTCTCCACCCTGCTGGGCCGGATGCCCTCCGCGGTGGGCTACCAACCGAACCTGGCCGATGAGATGGGGCAGTTGCAGGAGCGCATCACTTCGACGCGCGGACACTCGATCACCTCCATGCAGGCCATCTACGTGCCCGCCGACGACTACACCGACCCCGCTCCGGCCACCACGTTCGCCCACCTGGACGCGACGACCGAGCTCAGCCGCGACATCGCCTCCCGTGGCCTGTACCCGGCCGTGGATCCGTTGAGCTCCAGCTCCCGGATTCTGGATCCCCAATACGTGGGCCGCGAGCACTACGAGGTCGCGACGCGGGTCAAGCAGATCCTGCAGCGCAACAAGGAACTCCAAGACATCATCGCGATCCTTGGCGTGGATGAGTTGTCCGAAGAGGACAAGATCATCGTGGCGCGGGCCCGTCGCATTCAGCAGTTCCTGAGCCAGAACACCTACATGGCGACCAAGTTCACCCAGATTGAAGGATCGACGGTTCCGCTGGCCGACACCATCACCTCGTTCAAGATGATCTGCGACGGCGAGGTCGATCACATCGCCGAGCAGGCGTTCTTTAACGTGGGCGGCATGGACATGGTCATGGAGAACTGGGACCGCATCCAGAAGGAAGGCTGAGCATGGCGTTCGACTCCAGCCCCCTCCATGTGGAGGTGGTCAGCGCGGACGGGCTGATCTGGCAAGGCGACGCCTTGTCGGTCGTCGCCCGGACGATGGAGGGCGACATCGGCATCATGGCCAACCACGAGCCGCTGCTGGCCATCCTGGTTCCTTCTGCCGCCGAGGTGCTCTCCACGGAGGGGACGCGTGAAGTCGTCGCTGTCGATGGGGGCTTCCTGTCGGTTGCGGACAATCGGGTCTCCTTGCTGAGTTCGTATGCGCGCTTGGCGCATGAGATCTCGTTGCCTGAAGCGGAGCGCGAACTCGCCGCAGCGCAGAAGGCGCTGGAGGGCGGGGACGCCAGCACCGAGACGATGCAGCACGTTCACCGAGCCAGTGCTCAGGTGCGTGCCGCGAAGCGGGCTGCGGAAAAGCACTGACGGGCGAGGGTGAGCATGACAGATTGGGGGAGCGTCTCGGCCGGTGTCGCCGCCTTGGTGCTCATCTGTCTGCTGGCCCCCATCGCCTGGCTGTTGTTTCGACGTTCCTGGCTCTCGATGGGGCACGGACGCGTGTTCGCCTGCTCACTCCAACGCACCCCGACCTCCGTATGGAAGGTCGGGGTTGCGCGTTTCCACGGGGATGACTTCCAGTGGTACCGCGTCTTGAGCTTGTCCTTGCGCCCCAAGGTGACCTTGCGCCGTCAAGACACCGTGGTCCTCCACGTGCACCCCGCGCGCGGCGGAGAGGGGGCTGGCGTCTTCCCCGGACACGTCATGGTTGAGTTGGGTGGGGAGCAAGCCGGGGTGTCCCTCGCGATGGCACGCCCCGACCTGACGGCGTTTACCAGTTGGGCCGAAGCGAGCCCGCCCGGAATGTCGGACGGTCGGCTGATCTGCTAGGCGGAGAGGTAAGCCCTGAGGGCTGGATCAGGAGTCGCTCTGCTGGGCCGCCTCAATGCGGGCACGATGCTTGCGGGCGCGCTCTCCGGCGGGCTCCCGGTCTTTGCCCGGAACCCACATCACGTCATGGCCGGAGTTCGCCACTCGGGCGAGAATGAACAACAGGTCCGACAACCGATTCAGGTACGCGATAGCGAGCGGGTTCAAACCCCCGCTGGCCACGGTGACGTCGTCGTCGAGGCCGTACACCTGCGCGGCCGCCCACGCTGACCGTTCGGCTCGGCGGACGACAGTCCGGGCAAGGTGCAGGTAGGCGGAACTCTGCGTCCCTCCAGGCAAGATGAAGCTGGCGAGACTGGACAGGCCTTCGGTGTACTCGTCGCACCAGGCTTCGAGGCGGTCAATGCTGGGTTGCGTGATCCGCAGCGGCTCCCACGTGGGATCGGGCACGACAGGGTTGGACAGGTCCGCACCCACGTCGAACAACTCATTTTGGATGGTTCGGAGCGTCACGATCAGCGGCTGGGGGAGGGCGTCCAAGGCCGTGACGATACCCAAGATGCTGTTGGCTTCATCGACGTCGCCGTAGGCCGCCACACGGGGGTCGGTCTTCGTGGTGGCCGAAAGGTCCGACAGTCGGGTTTCCCCGGCGTCCCCGGTACGGGTGTAAATGCGCGTCAAGTTGACCATGTCACCACCCTAATGTGAACCTGACCAGGTGAACTTGCGTAGGACGATTCCGTTGCTGCTTGCTTGCGCCCTGGCCGCGTCAACGACCGCATGCGCCATCAGGCCCGTGAGCAGTACGGCCTCTCCGGGGACGGTGACCTGCGATTATCGGCCCAGCGGGGCTCCGGCGAAGCCGGTCGACCCACCGGACTGGCAAAACGTCCCCGCGACAGGAACGGTCCCGGTGACCTTCGATCTCGGCGATGTCGCTTTGCAGGGTGAACTGGACCGGGGTGCTGCACCCTGCACGGTCAACTCTTTTGAGAGCCTCGCCACGCAAGGCTTCTACGCCGGTACTTCGTGCCATCGATTGTCGACGTCGGGGATCTTCATCCTGCAGTGCGGCGACCCGTCCGGAACGGGCCGAGGCGGCCCCGGGTACACGTTCAACGATGAGGTGAAGCCCGGCACGCTCTACCCCGCTGGCACCATCGCGATGGCGAACTCCGGGCGGGATACCAACGGTTCGCAGTTCTTCTTCGTTTATGAGGACAGCCCGCTGCCGGCCAACTACACCGTCTTTGGGCACCTCGACCAGGCGTCCACCGACGCCGTGGCGGATCGCGCCTACCAGGGGCACGACGCCAGCAATCCCGATGGGACGGGGCGTCCTTTGGTGCCGACCGAGTTCGTATCGGTGACGCTGGGATAAGGCGCGAGTCAGCGGCCCAGTTGGGGTCGAAGCGTGTCCAAGAACGCCTGCAGGGTCGCGGCAACCGCGTCTGGCTGGTCGGCGTGGAGCCAATGCCCGGCGCCCTTGATGGTTACCAGCCGTGTGCGAGGGAAGAGTGCCCGCATGGCGGGCACGTGATCGTCGGTGACATAGCCAGACTCACCGCCACGCAGCCACAGCACGGGGCCGAGATAGGGGCCGCGCAAGCCGGCAGGCCAGCCACTGATGAGCGGCAACGAGCGCGCGAGCAGGTCGAGATGGGGGAGCCATCGCCATCCCTCGGGTTTGGCCCGGTGAAGGTTCTGCAGGAGAAAGGCGCGCACGCCCGGATCGGGGACGGTCGGTGCCAAGAGCGCATCGGCATCCTCGCGGGTCGACACCTGATCCAACGGCAGCGTGCGCAGGCCGTTGACGAGGCGGGCGAAGCCATAGCCATGCGAGGAGTCATCGGGGGCGATGTCCGCCACCACCAGGGCTCGGACCAGCGTCGGGTGCCGCAACGCCAAGGCCATCGCCGTCTTCCCGCCCATGGAGTGCCCGAAAACCGTGATGGGAACGCCGGGGGGCAGAAGGGCGCGAAGCTCGGCCGCGACATCGTCGGCCCAGTCGGCGTAGCCGAACGTCGACGTCCAAGGGCTGCGCCCGTGGTTAGGCAGATCAATGAGGACGCCCGGGTCCGTTGCTGAGACGGCCTTGGCGATCGTGGCGAGGTTCTTTCCCTGGCCAAGCAACCCGTGGAGGTACGCGACCCGGGGGACACCAGAGCCGATGCGCATCGTGTGCAACGCCATGTCAGCCTCGCCGTGCCCAACAGCCCGTGTGCCAGTGCCGACGATGATCGAGGCCGCTCACGCTGCCAATCGGGCTTTGAGTGGGCCACGTGACAAGGTGCGACGCGCCGACGGCGACGGCCCGCTGACACCCGGGGCAAAGGTACTGCTTCTCCGAGCGACCGGAGGGGACGGACTGGACCGTCCAGGAACCGTCCCGTTTGGTTTCGGTCCGCGCAAAGCTTGCTGAGAGGGGCCGCGCGGGACGCAGATGCTTGGAGGGTCGCTTGGCCACGGAGGCCAGTTTACAGGGGGTAAGGTGGCGCGGTGCGTCTGATGATTGCCCGCTGCCAAGTTGACTACGCCGGACGACTGTCGGCCCATCTCCCCATGGCGACGCGTCTGATCTTGTTGAAGGCGGATGGGTCGATCTCCATCCATGCTGATGATCGGGCCTACAAGCCGCTGAACTGGATGAATCCGCCGTGCACGATCGTGATGCGCGATGCGGGCGAGGACGACCCACGCGAGGAGCAACTCGCGCAAGTGTGGGAAGTGGAGAACAAGGACGGCGACACCCTCCGCATCTCGGTGGCGGAGGTTCTGCATGACTCCAGCCATGAGCTCGGGATCGATCCCGGGCTGGTCAAGGACGGTGTGGAGGCGCACCTGCAGGTGTTGCTGGCCGAGAACCCCGGCACCTTCGGTGAAGGCTGGCAGTTGGTCCGTCGCGAATACATGACGGCCATCGGGCCGGTGGATCTTCTCCTACGCGACGCCGAAGGCGCCCACGTTGCCGTCGAGGTGAAACGGCGCGGCGAGATCGACGGCGTCGAGCAGTTGACGCGCTATCTGGAACTCCTCAACGCCGATCCGCATCTGCGTCCGGTGCAGGGCATCTTTGCGGCGCAGCAGATCAAGCCTCAGGCGAAGGTTCTCGCCACAGCCCGGGGGATCCGCTGCGTCACCGTGGATTATGACGCCCTGCGCGGCATCGACCACGCCGAGGACCGGCTCTTCTGAGGCGTGCCTCGGCGTGGCGTGCCCCGCTGGACATCTACGCCCGATCGAGCGCGGGGATCAGCACTTCGCGGTAGATCAGCAGTGCTGAGGCCACCGTCGGGATCGCGATCAGCGCGCCAGGAATGCCGAACAAGATCCCGCCCGACAGGGCCGCGATCACGATGAGCGGGCCCGGTACGTTCACCGATCGCTGGAAGATGCGAGGCTGGATCAGGTACGCGTCGATCTGCTGGTACACCAGGAAGAAGATGACGGTGATGACACCGGTGGTGACACTCGTGGAAAACGCGACCACCGCCACGATGAGCATGGCGATCGTCGGCCCGACTAGCGGGATGAAGGCGAAGCCCGCCACCACCACGGCCAGCGCGAGGGAGTACGACCCTAAGCCGACCAGGTTGAGGAAAATGAAGGCTGAGCCGGCCGCAAGCGACACGACGAGGAACAATCCCGACATGTAGCCGCCGATGCGGCGAAAGACCTCACCGGCCAGGTAGCGGACGCGGGGGCGACGCGATGCCGGAGCGAGCTGATAGATCGTGTTCTTGATACCCGGCAGGAAGGCGAGGAACCACAAGGTCAGCACGAGAGTGACGAAGGCGCTGAACAGCACGTTGGCGATCGCCACGCCCGCACCGAGGATCCCGCCGAACATGCCCTCAACCCACGCGCCCGAGGTGAGTGCCTGGCTGGCGCGGTTGATCAGTTGGAACTGCGCGTCGAGATCCGCGACGGAGGGGTTTTCCCGGAGGCCTTGGAGGTAGGCGGGGAAGCTCAGCACCAGCGCGTTGACCTGCTCGGTCAGCAAAGGCAAGACCGCCCAGGCGCCCAGCACCAGCAAGGCGACCAGCGTCAGGGCCACGATGGCGACCGCGAGGCCACGGGGGGCGCCCCGACGCGTCAACCACTCCACAGCCGGGTTGAGGCCCAGGGCCAGGAACAGGGACAAGACCCCCATGAGGACGACACTCTGCAGCGCCGACAGCGCCGCCAGCATCCCGAAGGCGAGCAGGCCGCCCAAGGTGACGAGGAAGCCAATCTGGAAGGGGTTGCGGTACTGCAGGCTGAGCGGCGGTGGCGCCTGATCCAGCGCAGGATCCGGTCGCGGGTCTGGTGGGGTGGCCTGCGACCCACGCCGGAGGCGACGCCACCAGCGGCGGGGAGCATCCCCAGGAGGGGTGCGTGGCGCCTCGGGTGCTGAGGCCGCGCTACGGGGCGGAACCGGCCGGGTCGCAGCAGGCTCAGATTCGGGGGAGCCTGCTGCGGGGACGGTGCTGTCGTCGGGGGCCGGGGTCACGAGCCTGGGTGCTCCTGGGTGTCATCCGACCATGTTTCGACGGTGCCTTCGACCTCCACCACGGCGGGATCGCCCTCGCCGGTATCGGGGGACATGCCGCCTTCGGCAATCCCCTCGGCGGGAATGCCCTCACCCAAAACGATGGGCTCCAGCGACGTCTCGGTGGAGGTGGTTGCGACGAGCTCGGGGATGGGGCCAGTGGCCTCGTCCTCGGGGAACTCCTCCGCCGTCTCGATCGCCAAGGTGGACAGCTGAGCGAGCTGAGAAAGCAGCGCTTGCTTGCGTTGACGAAGGTGACGCTGCTCTCGCTTGAGCCGCTCGTTGCGGGCGGCCATCTCATTGTCGGCGGACGCCAGCCTCGCCTCTGCCTCGACCTTGGCGCGGGCGATAATCCCAGCAGCCTCCGAGATGGCGGCAGCCTTGGTTTCCTCCGCCTGGGCGTAGGCGGCCTGCTGGCGCCCCCTGAGATCTTCGGAGGCCTGGCGCAGTGAATCTTGCAGTTCCTCAGAGGCGCGCGCCGCGTCGCCCGACGTCACGCGAAGGCGCTCGGTCAACGCTGCCTGCTCCTCTTGGAGCCCGGACAAGACACTCTCGCGCTCCTGGGCTGCGGCGGCGCGGGCGTCGGCAGCCTCGCGATGTGCCTGGGCCAGGAGTTGGTCAATCTCGCGCCGTGCGTCCGCCAGGAGTGTGGAGGCCTGATTCGAGGCGTCTGCCAGCACTGCTTCGCGGTGACGGTCAGCGGCTTCGCGCAGACCCTCGGCCTCCACTCGCGCTGCCTTCAGTTCCTCGGTGGTCTGCCGGTCAAGATCCTCACGCAGGACGCGCAGCGACGCGATGCCCTCCTGCCGAGCGTCCTCGGCCGTGGCCGACGCCTCATCCCGCGTCCGATCCGCTTCGGCTTTCGCCTGCTCGATCAGCGCGGCCGAGCGAGAGCGGGCGCGTTCCATGAGGTCGGAGGCCTGTGCCTCGGCAACCTTGAGCAGGTTGGCGGTGTGTGCCCCCAGCTTGCTGAAATCCGTGTCGTCCACCCGGAGATTGGCGGCGGTCAACTCGTGCTGCACCTCGCGCAACTGATGGCGGGCCAGCGTGAGCTGCCGCTCCATGTCGCGGATGTAGTCGTCGACGGCCTTCTTGTCGTAGCCGAGCATGGCGTTGGGGAAGCCGCGCACTGCGCTGGCGTTGTCATCGAACAAATCCAGGCCGTGCGGTTCTTGCTGCTGGGTCACGGTCCATCCTTTCCGCGGGAAGTGCGTGTCGTGTTGGGGCCGATGCTACTGCCGCCCTGATCGTCCAGGCGTGCGACGGGCCCGCCCGCACATAAGGCTAGTGCGGACGGGCCCGTATCGGGGACGTTCGTCAGTGAGCAGCGTTCTTGTTCGGCTCGACGAGCTCCAGCAGCACGCCGCCGGTGTCCTTGGGGTGGCAGAAGTTGATGCGGCTGTCGTTGGTGCCACGCCGGGCCTCCGGGAACAGGAGACGCACGCCGCGCTCGCGCAGCGTGGCGCACACCTTGTCCAGGTCGGAGACACGGTAGGCGAGCTGCTGCATGCCCGGACCATTGCGGTCGAGGAACTTGGCGATGGTGGAGTTCTCGTTCAGCGGAGCCAGGAGCTGGATCTGCGCGTTTTGGGAGAGCTGCTCGCCGGTGCCGATCATGGCCTCCTCCACGCCCTGCTCCTCGTTGCTTTCGCGGTGCAGAAGCCGCCAGCCGAGGACGTTGGTGTGAAACTCGATGGCCTCGTCGAGGTTGGGGACGGCGAGACCGACGTGATCGATACAGACGAAAAGGTCGGTGTTTTCCATACCTCAAGCGTGGCACAGACCAGACCGTTTCGGGCACACCTCGCCCGTTTGGTCAGGCCAATTCTCAGGCGCTGGCGCCCGGGAGGCCTCCCGCCCGGGGCAGCGAGGGATGTCCCCGCGAAGGTGACGTTCCCGGCGTGCCGCTGGGCCGTGTCGGTGCGGGTGCGGCACACTAGGTCGCGTCCAGCACTGCTGAAGCCAGAACTTCCCCCTGGAGGACCCATGGGCAAATGGATCAAGACGATCCTGCTCGCGCTCATCGCCATGTTCGCGATCTTCTACCTGTACACCCGACCCGAGGCGGCCGCCGAGTTCGTCCGGTTCCTGTTGGGGATCTTCGACTCGATTGGGCGGTTCTTCGACTCACTGGCGCGCTGACATGGTGTCGCTGTCGCGGTTCCTGCGTCCGGAGGCGTCGCGGCGGCTTCTGGTCGACGAGGGTGAGTTCATCGTCGATGAGGTCAGCAAGCATTGGGTGTGTTACGTCCTACCCAGCCTGCTCGTCGTGGCCGGGATCGGGTTCTCGCTGCTGATGCCGCTGCTGGGCCCCGGGTGGTGGGTGGCGCTGGTGGCCGCGTTGGGGGCCGCATCCGTGGGGTTCTATCGCATCCACGCCGAGTTCATGGACCGGTTCCTCATCACCAACATGCGCGTGTTCCGCGTCCACGGGATCGTGGACCAGCACATGGCCACCATGCCGATCGCCCGCATCCTCGACATCTCGGTGCGGCAAACATTGCCGGGGCAGTTGCTCGGCTACGGTCACTTCGTCTTCGAGTCGGCCGCCCAGGATCAAGGCCTCAAACAAATCAACTTCGTCCCGCGCATTGAGCAGCGCGATCTGACGATCCAGCGCGTCATCCAGCGCGCGGGTCTGCGCGCGCGCATGGAAGCGCCTGCCGACTGGGACGGCATCTAGAACTATGGTTCGGCGAGGCTCAGGCGTCGCGTGACCACACCCAGGTGGGGGGTCTCACCGCGGGGTCGAACCGACGGTTGAGTTCCAGCAACGTCACCGGCTCCCCGGGGTGGTTCAGCCCCAGCGATGCTCCCAGCAGGCTCAGGACATCCGAGGGTGAGATGCCTCGCGCGGCGAGATCCTCCAACGTCACGGCACCATCGCGCTTGGCGAGCCGGTGCCCGGACGCGTTCACGACCAGCCCCACATGCCCGTAGAGAGGCTCCCTACCCCCCAGCCGTCGAGCCAGCCACGCCTGGCGAGGGGAACTGGTCAAGAGATCCTCTCCCCGCACGACCTGGGTGACGCCCTGGGCCAGGTCGTCCACGACGACGGCCAGGTTGTAGGCGTAGACGCCGTCATTGCGGCGGACCACGAAATCATCGACGAGCCCCGATACCGCTCCGGCCCACTGATCGTGCACGGTGACGCACGCCCCCTGTGCATCCACGCGGAGGGCGGGTGGCCTAACGTCGCGACGAGCGGCGCGCTCCGAGGCGCTCAGATTGCGACAGGTCCCTGGGTAGGGGCGGTACCCGTCGGCATGCGGGGCCGACGCCGCTTCGGCGATCTCGCGACGCGTGCAAAAGCACTCGTAGGTAGGCAGCGAGTCGATGGCCGCGCGATACAACTCCAGCCGCGCCGACTGACGAACGACAGGGCCGTCCCAACGGAGACCGAGCGCGGCCAGATCCTCCACCTGTCGCGTGGCGATGTCACCCGCCGCGGCGACGCGGGTGACGTCAAGATCTTCGATGCGGACCAGGAACCCGACGTCGGACGCCCGGGCCATCAGGGCGGCCACGAGTGCCGTGCGCAGGTTCCCCAGGTGCAGGTTCGAGGTGGGGCTGGGGGCAAACCTCCCGGACATGGATCCCCTTTCCCTCGCCTTTAGCTTGATCCGAGGGGGAATCTAGTCCACCGTGACCCCCGCCTCGCCACTGGTCGTGGCGCGTCCACCGCACGGGCGGCGTCGGGTTGAGTAGCCTGATCACGTGTCAGCGCGGAAGTCCGAGAGGATCATGAACCTCACCATCTGCCTGCTGATGGCGCGCCGTTTCGTCGAGCGTGAGCAGATCCGGGAGATGGTGACCGGCTACCACGGCCTCTCCGACGCGGCCTTTGAACGCACCTTCGAACGCGACAAGGACGAGTTGCGCGCTTTGGGGGTTCCCGTGGAGACGGGATCCAACTCCACCCTGTTCCCCGACGAGCTCGGCTACCGGATCCGCCGCCGCGACTTCGAACTGCCCGAAATCGACTTTTCGCCAGCAGAACTCGCTGCGCTCGGTGTCGCTTCCAGCGTGTGGGACGACGCCCGTCGCGAGGGCGACGCGGTGACCGCGCTGGCCAAGCTCCGTGCGGCGGGGCTCGACCCCGATGCGGAGCGTGTGGCGGGCTTCGCGCCGTCCGTAGCCGCGCGTGAGCCTGCTTTCGAGTCGCTGTGGCGGGCCACGGTGGCCGCTCGCCCCGTCACCTTCGTCTACAAGGGCGTCGCGCGCGTGGTGGAGCCCTGGCGGTTGCTGTCCCACCACGGGGCCTGGTATTTGATCGGTTATGACCGCACCCGGGCTGCGGGGCGGTCCTTCAAGGTGTCGCGCATCGACGGTGTGCCCTCGACGGCATCGGGGCAGGTGAGCGCCCCCGATCCGGCCGAGGTCGCCCGGCATGTGGCCTCGCTGGCCGCCAAGCGAGACAAGGAAGCGATCGTGGCCGTGCGCGACGGGGCTGCCCACGAACTGGTCCGCTTCGCCGAACCGGTCACCGTCGACGTGCCTGCGGGATTCTCCGGCTGGCGGATCAAGACGAGTTCGGACGCGGGGGAGATCGCCTCCTACGGATCCGACGTGATCGTGCTGGAACCGGCCTCGCTCGTCGCAGCCGTCACGGCGCACCTGGAAGCGGTGGCGTCATGGCGATGACCTCCTCTAGTCAGGTCGCCCGGCTGCTGGCCTTGGTGCCGTACCTTCAAGCGCACCCCGACGCCGACCTTGAGCAAACCGCCCAGGTGTTTCATGTTCCGGCACGGCAGCTTGTGGCTGACTTGAAGGTGCTCTGGTTTTGCGGGTTGCCGGGCGGAATGCCCGGTGACCTGATCGAGGTCGACATGGATGCCCTGGCCGAGGGACGCATCAGGCTCGACAACGCGGACTTCCTGTCCCGGCCGCTGCGGCTGAGTGTGGAGGAAGCGATGAGTCTCATCGTCGCGTTGGGCGCTATCCAAGACATGGCGGGTTCCGATCTGGCTCCCGCGGTCTCCTCCGCGCGTGCGAAATTGGAGGCGGTCTTCGGGGCGAATGACCGGATTGGTGTCAGCCTTCAAGCGGGCGAGGAGGCCGTGCGTGCGGCCCTGGCGGGCGCTCTGGGTGCCGGTCAGACGGTGCGCCTGACCTATCACGGTGCCTCCCGAGGTTCAACGACGCATCCGGTGGTAGAGCCAGCCAGTTTGGCGACCCGGGACGGATACGGATATCTGACGGCATGGTCGCGGGATCGGAACGATTGGCGGACCTATCGCCTGGATCGCGTCTCCGAGGTGACGTTGATGTCCGACCCGGTCGGCGACCACGGGGAACCTCCGGCGTTGGGCAGCGGGTGGCTCGATGAACGGCCCGAGGCCGCTCGCGTTGTCGTGGATGTGACCCCGGCCGGCCGGTGGATCGTGGAGTACCACCCCACCGTGGCGGTCGAGGAACAAGACGATGGCATCACCCGGGTGGAGCTTCTGGTGGCCGACCCGGCTTGGCTTCGCCGCCTTCTCCTGCGCTTGGGGCCTGCGGTGGTGAGGGTGGACCCACCCCAGGCGGCAAGGTCGGCTATCGAGGCGGCCCGTGAGGCGCTGGATGGCCAGGGTCGCGGCGGTGACGTCGAGGACGCGTGATGGCCATCGGCGGGGTATAAGGTGCAGCGGTGATGTGGCTGTGGATCGTGGTCGTCACCACGGTGCTTGCGGGGGTGGGGGCATTCGCCTTTGCGCGCGCACTACGCCGTCGAGCCGCCGCGCTCCAGGCAGAGGTTTCCTTGCTGACAAGGAACGCCGCCGCACTCACCGCGGAATCATCGCGTCTGAAATCCGGGCCACGCGGTGCGCAACGCATCCCTGGCACAGCCGCCACCAACGCCTAGACTGGGCTCGTCACTCAACAAGGAGAAGCTATGCCGTTCAACATGCAGGGCTGGGAGTGGGTCATCCTGATCGTCTTGGCGCTCTTGATCTTCGGCGGTTCTCGCCTCGCCGGGGCCGGAAAGAATGCCGGACGCGCGCTGCGCGAGTTCAAGGATGAAACGCGACAGATCAAGGTCGATGAAGAGAAGGCCAAGCGTGACGCCGCTGCGCAGGGGAGCCTGCCGACGGCCACCACGACGCCCACCGCGTCCGCCGACGTCGTGGACGCGGAAGTCGTTGAGCCGGTTCAGGTCGAGAAGCGCGACCAGGCCTAAGGTTCCATGGCCCGCCTGAGTCTGGGCTGGCTGAAACCCCCGAAGGCAACGCCTGACGGGGTGATGTCGCTCGCCGATCACCTGCGCGAACTGCGCTATCGGATCATCGTTTGCGCCCTGGTGATCACCGTGGGGTTGATCGTGTGCTGGATCTTCTATCTGCCCCTTTACACCTTCTTGCTGCAGCCCTACGAGCAGGCACGGCTCGCCATCAACGAGTCGCATCCTCGGCTGGAGGTTCAGGCTGCGCTGTCCGGTGTGGTCGCGCCCCTGATGCTCCAGTTGATGGTGAGCGCCGTGGGCGGGCTGGTGCTCACCAGCCCAATCTGGCTCTACCAGGTGTGGGCCTACCTGGCGCCGGCGCTCTTGGCCAAGGAGAAGAAGTTCGCGCTGCTGTTTCTGGGCGCGTCGGTTCCGCTGTTCCTGGCCGGGGTCGTCTTGGGCTACTTCATCTTGCCGCAAGCGGTGATCGTCATGCTGGGCTTCATGCCGGACACGATCCAGGCACTCAACTTGGTCTACATCGACGACTTCTTGAAGTTGATGATGCAACTCATGCTGGTGTTCGGGATCGGATTCCTGCTGCCGGTGATTTTGGTCACGCTCAACCTCATGGGTGTTCTCTCAGCCAAGGCACTGGCCTCGGCCAGGCCGTACGCGCTGTTTGGGTGTGCGGTCTTCGGCGCTGCAGCGACCCCCGGCGGCGACCCCTTCTCCATGCTGGCACTGGCTTTGCCGATGATGCTCTTGTACGTCATCGCCGAGGCGATCTGCCGGGGCAATGACAAGCGGCGAGCCAAGCGGCTGGGATCAGATCTGGTTACCGCATGAGGACGCTGACCCTGGTGGTCAACCCCGAGGCCGGGCACGGCAGCGGACGCCTCCTCACCCCTCGGTTGGAGGCCAGCCTCACCCAGGCGGGCATCACACCGCGCACCATCTTGGCTGAGTCTGCCGAACACGCGGCCCAGGCGTGTGCAGCCGCCGTGGCCGATGGTGCTGAAGGCCTCGCCGTGGTCGGGGGCGACGGGATGGCCCATATCGGCCTCAACGCTGCCGCGATGACCGACGTTCCTGTGGGGATCCTGCCCGCGGGGACCGGCAACGATTTTGCTCGCAGCTTGGGGATTCGGCACTGGCGTGACGGGCTGGCCGCGATCATCGGCGGTCACACTCGAGCGATCGACCTCACCGAGGTCACGGGGGCGCTCTACGGTGGCGGACGCCGATTCGTCGGCTGTGTTGTCTCGACGGGCTTTGACGAGCGGGTCAACTTCCGGGCCAACAACGCGGGCGTGGATCTGGGAGCGTTGTCGTATCTGGGTGCGGTCCTGGCGGAGCTTCGGCAGTTTCGTCCGTTGCGCTACCGGCTTGTGATCGACGGGCGTGAACGGGTCCTGGATGCCATGTTGGTTGCCGTGGCGAATGCGGGCTACTTCGGGGGAGGCATTCGCATCGCCCCGCGCTTTGACCTCACGGACGGCCTGTTGGACATCACCATCGTGCATCCCGTGTCGCGTGGGCGACTGCTGACGCTCTTCCCTCGGCTGCGAGGCCGAAACTTCGTCAAGCATCCGGCGCTGGAGTACCTTCGCGCCACCTCCGTTGTGGTGGATGCACCCGAGTTGCACGGGATGGCCGACGGGGAACCGTTGGGGCGTCCACCCCTGACCTGCACGGCGGCCCCGGGAGCACTCAGGGTTTTCGGTACCGGCGACATTCAGCGGGGTGGTAGCGCATGAGTCGGGGGAAGAACGACACCGCGGCACCGCTCATCCCCGAGCCCGGCCCCGCCTTCGCGGAGTTCGCGCGCGGATTCTCCTTCACGTTGGATCCCTACCAGCGCGACGGCTGCGCGGTCGTCGAGGACGGTGCCGGGGTCTTGATTGCCGCTCCGACCGGTGCGGGAAAGACGGTCGTGGGGGAGTTCGCCGTATTCCTGGCCTTGCGCCAAGGGCGACGCTGCTTCTACACCACCCCCATTAAGGCACTCAGCAACCAGAAGTTCCATGACCTCGTCGAGCGGTTCGGTCCCTCGCATGTCGGGTTGCTCACCGGCGACACCTCGATCAATCCTGATGCCGATGTCGTCGTGATGACTACCGAGGTACTGCGCAACATGATCTACGCGCGGTCCGCGGCTTTACGCAATCTGGGATTCGTCGTCATGGACGAGGTGCATTACCTCGCTGATCGCTTCCGCGGGGCGGTCTGGGAGGAAGTCATCATCGGGCTCGCACCCGATGTCCAACTCGTGTCCCTGTCCGCGACCGTGTCGAACGCCGAGGAGTTCGGTGACTGGCTGGCGGAGGTTCGCGGTGACGTCCGTGTCGTCTTGAGTGAACGCCGACCGGTCCCGCTGTTTCAGCATGTCATGGCCGGTCGACGGCTCTACGACCTCTTCAGCGAGGAGGCCCCCACGGCCTCCGACGTCCCGGTGGCAGGCGAGGTCAACCCCGAACTGGTGCAGTTGGCCAAGCAAGACAGCAGATTCGTTCGTGACGACAGCCGCCATCGCCGAGGGCGCCGGACCCGGGATCGCATCGAACGCAACGCGGCGCAACGCGGTGATCGAGGCCCGAATCTGGTCCCACGCCGCGACGGGGCGGTCGAAAAGCTCGAAGCCGAAGGGCTCCTGCCAGCGATCTACTTCATTTTCAGCAGGGCTGGCTGCGATCAGGCCGTGGGCCAACTCCTGCACTCGGGCCTTCGCCTGACGTCAGCCGCCGAGCGGACGCGTCTCGATGCCATCGCCGACGCCGTGGCGACGAACCTGAGCGCCGAGGATCTCGCAGCATTGGACTTCGCGACCTTCCGTGAGGGCCTGAGGCGGGGGATCGCCGCCCACCACGCGGGCATGCTGCCCGCCTTCAAGGAGGCAGTGGAGCAGGGGTTCGTCGAAGGCCTGGTCAAGGTGGTGTTCGCTACCGAGACGCTTGCTTTGGGCATCAACATGCCCGCGCGCAGTGTCGTGCTGGAGAAACTCGTCAAATACAACGGTGAGGCGCACGTCGACATCACCCCCGGGGAATACACCCAGCTCACCGGCAGGGCGGGGCGTCGCGGCATCGACGTCGAAGGTCATGCTGTCGTGCTGTGGCAACGAGATATCGACCCGCGGCACGTCGCGGGGCTGGCTTCGCGCCGCACCTACCCGCTGCGGTCGTCCTTCACCCCGACCTACAACATGACCGTCAACATGATCGGGCGGGTGGGGCGCGAGCGCGCCCGCGGGCTGCTGGAGCAATCGTTTGCGCAGTATCAGACCGACCGCTCCGTCGTCGGGGTCGCTCGGGCGATCGCCCGCAACAACGACAAGATCGCCGCCTTGTGGGCCGACGCCTCGTGCGAGCAGGGCGACTTTGAGGAGTACGCCCGTCTGCGCGCCGACGTGAGCCAGGTCGAGGCGGACGCTGCACGTAGCCGACGGACCGATCGACGGGCCGAATCCCTCTCCGCCTTGTTGGAGTTGGCCCCTGGAGACATCATCGGGATCCCCGCCGGGCGACATGAGGGGTGGGCTGTCGTTGTTGATCCAGGGGTCCGCCGTGATCGAGCGAACCCGAGCCCGACCGTGATGACGCGGGAACGGCAGTTGAAGAAGCTCAGCGTGCACGACTTCCCCTCACCGCCGGTGGTGGCAGCCCGCATGCGTATCCCCAAGCACTTCGATCCGCGCCAGGCGAAGGATCGACGCAATCTCGGGGCGGCCTTCCTGGCGAAGTTGGCGGGGATGGACACCCGGCCCTCGCGCTATGTGGCCGCAGCCATGGACGCGGAGGCGCAGGAGCGGATCACGCAGCTTCGCTCGGCCCTGCAGGCCCACCCGTGTCACACCTGTCCCGACCGGGAGGAACACGCCAGGGCTGCGGAGAAGGCTCTGCGACTCGAACGCGATACCGCTGATCTTCGCCGCCAAGTCGAACGTCGCTCCACCACCATCGCGGTGCGCTTCGACAAGATCTGTTCCGTGCTGACCGGGCTGGGGTACCTGACCGACGACGCGGAGCAGGTGACCCCGGCAGGGTCGATGCTGGCGCGCATCTACTCCGAGCTTGACCTGGTGGCTGCGGAAAGCATGCGCGCCGGGCTCTTCGACGAACTGGATCCCGCGGAACTCGCGGCGGTGGCGAGCAGCCTCACCTATGAGTCGCGCGGGGCGGATGCCAAGCGTCCATCCCGGATGCCGAACCGGTCCACCGAGATTGCCCAATCGTCACTGCGGCACATCTGGCGAGACTTGTCGCTGATGGAGCGTGATCACAAGCTGGACGCGTCCCGCGAGCCCGACATCGGCTTCGCGGAGGCCACCTACGCGTGGGCGTCGGGCCGCGACCTGGCTGACGTCCTCGCGGACAACGACCTCACGGCCGGGGACTTCGTGCGGTCGATGCGCATGGTGATTGACCTGCTGGGACAACTCGCCGACGCGGCCGGTGCGGGCGTGGTGCGCACCCGCGCTCGTGATGCCATCGACCTGTTGCGGCGCGGGGTCGTCAGCGCCGCCTACGACGAGGACGACTGAGGGTGGGGTGTGCGGGCCGTGCTCACCAGACCCCACACGATCGCAGCTGACGCCGCGGACCACGCCTGAGGGCGGCACGCGGCGGGGTAGGGGACCGGCGGCCACACGCCGGACTCCCCGTGAACCGCATGACCAGGCGCCGGCTGGCCGCCGAACAGTTCAGGCAACCGGTAGTGGAAGCCTTCTGCTGCCCGCAGCAGGCCTGACGCAACGGCCGCTGCTTGCGTCACGAACCCCTCACGCCGCATCCCGTCGGCGCAAAGAGCCGTGTCGTGCGCCCAGACCGAGCCCACGTGATAGCCCAAAGGGGCATATCCGGGGTTGTCGCTGGAGAGCGTCCTGATCCCGTAGCCGGTGAACATGCGCGGATGGAGCAACCGTTCAACGACGTGGCGGGCCTCCTGTGAGTTCAGCATGCCCGTACCCAAGAGATGACCCATGTTGGAGGCACAACCGTCGACGGGTCGCTTGTCTTTGTCGAGGGCGAGCGCGGGGTAGGGGCCAAGGTCGTCGCGTACCCAAAAGCGTTCTCGGAACCGTTGCGCCAACGCCCCCGCCCAGGATCGCCACTGCTCGGAGCGCGCGGTATCGCCCCTGTGCTCGAGGATGCGTGCTGCGGCCTGCGCCGCCGCATACGCGTAGCCTTGGACTTCGGCGAGGGCGATGGGGGCCTGTGCCTGGGAACCGTCCCGGAACCGCATCGAATCCGAGGAGTCCTTCCATCCCTGGTTGACCAACCCGGTTCCCGCCTGGTCGCGGTATTCCACAAAGCCGTCGCCGTCGGCATCCGCGTCGTCGGCCAGCCACCTCAAGGCGGCCTCGAGCCCGGGGGTGAACTCGTCGATGGCGTGACCAGCGTCGAAGAGATCACCCACCAGCATGATCCACAAGCAGGTGGCGTCGATGGTCCCGTAGTAGACCGGTGGTAGCGCGATGGTGGGCGCCTCGCCACGATGGGACTCACTCAAGATCAGTGCCTCGCGGCGCACTTCATGGGGGATCTTGCCGGGTTGCTGCGCCGAGGACGCCTCGGCGATCACCCCTTGTCGGCGGGCCAGGCTTCGCAGCGTGCCGTAGGCGAGGTCAGGGTGATACGGCAACAGCATCCGTGCTGCGATCAGGGAGTCGCGCCCAAACAACGTGAAATACCACGGCGCCCCCGCTGCCAAGAAGGCGTCACCGGGGGCGTCCCGATCCGCCATCAGCAGAGCGTTCATGTCGGCCCAAGCCGTCCCTAGCAGGTGTCCCAGGGCATCGTCACCCGCCGAGGGGGCGGTCAACGTGACGGACGCGGGCCCAAACGGCGTCTCAGGGTCGCGGGTCTCCAGATGCCATTCCTCCTGCACCTGCCCGCGCGCGGGAACGTTCATCTCCCACTGCAGGGAGAACCGGCCATCTGTCATGGACACTTCAGCCCTGCCTGGGTCGAGGCGGGCACCTGTCCCCTCGCGCCAGGACCAACCCGCGGCATCCAGGATGGGGCACCCGCCCGGCAAGCCTTGCCGAATGTCGACCATGGCCGTGGCGTCCGCCACGAGAGCGAGGTCGAGGCGCAAGCTGATCGGCTCGGGCGCGGAGTTGGTGAGCACGAGGCGATCACGTAATCCCGTGGGGCTCAGTGTCCGTACGAGAGTCAGGAGAAGTGCGGGGTCCGCTCCCCACTCAGGCGTGCGGATCACGAACCGATACGTTGCCTGCGCCCCACCGAGTTCCTCGCAACTGAGGAATTCCACCTCGTGCCCAGCACACGTATAGGTCAGCGCCGAGACCACCCGGGTATCGGCGACGTAGACGCCGTTGATCAGGCTGGGCGCCACCTGACCGTCTGGGCCGGCCCAGCACTGGAGAGGGGCGCAAAGGACCACGGAGGCGCGATGCAGGGAGGGTTGCCGCATGCCTCGATAGGCTAGTGCCCATGAGCGTTGCCATCCGCGTGATTCCCTGCCTCGACGTGGACGCAGGCCGGGTGGTGAAGGGCGTCAACTTCGCCAACCTGCGCGACGCCGGTGACCCTGTCGCCCTCGCTCGGGCCTACGGAGAGCAGGGTGCGGACGAGGTGACTTTCCTCGACATCTCCGCGTCGTCGCAGGGCCGAGCCACCACCGATGAGATGGTGACCCGAACCGCCGAGACGGTCTTCATCCCGCTGACCGTCGGGGGAGGGGTCCGTAGCGCGGACGATGTCGACCGGCTGCTGCGTTGCGGGGCGGACAAGATCGGCATCAACACGGGCGCGATCGCTCGCCCCCAGACCATCGCGGAGATCGCCGACCGGTTCGGCAATCAGGTGCTCGTGCTCAGCTTGGACGCTCGACGAGAGGCCGGGCAGCCGTCCGGTTATGGCGTGACGACCCACGGCGGACGCCGCTCCGCTGGCCTGGACGCCCTGGAGTGGGTACGGCAGGCCGTCGACCTGGGGGCGGGGGAGATCCTGCTGAACTCCATGGACGCGGACGGCACGACCGCCGGGTTCGATGTGGAGATGATCGACGCGGTCCGTTCGGTCGTCAGCGTCCCGCTGATCGCGTCGGGTGGCGCCGGAACGGTGGGGCATTTCGTTGATGCCGCCCGGGCGGGCGCCGACGCCGTGCTGGCGGCGTCCGTCTTCCACTACGGCACGCTCAGTATCGCGGAGGTCAAGGCCGGTCTCGCCGAGGCCGGTTTCGAGGTGCGTACCCAGGGGGCGTTGTCATGATCGATCCGACCTGCATTTTCTGCCGCATCGTCGCGGGTGAGATCCCGAGTCGGCAGGTCTACGCCGACGACGCGGCGATCGCGTTCTTGGACATGGAGCCCCTGAAGACGGGACACACGCTCGTCGTGCCCCGCACGCACGTCACCGATCTTCTCGCAGCCCCTGACGTGCTGGCGGCGATTGCTCCGGCCATCGCGGCCACCGGGGACCTTCTCACTCACAAGCTGGGCGCCACCGGGATGAACGTGCTCTCCAACGTTGGTGCGGACGCGGGACAGTCGGTGTTTCACCTCCACGTCCATCTGATCCCTCGCTACGGCGACGATCCGGGCATGGGGGCCCTTCTCAAGCGCACCGGGGACGCCGACCTGGACGCCGTCGCCGCCCGGCTCACTGACTGACGCGGGCCCTGGCACGCCGAGGGGGAGTGGCACATACCGGGCCGTCAGGCTCCACCGGCCGGGCGGTCCCGGGCCGCGCTTGGGCGCCAGATCGCGTCGCGCCATCCGAGGGTCTTCCCCGGTGCGGCTTCCACGATGCGAGACATCGGGCGTCCGGGGTTCGGATAGCACCCCCGACGGCGCTATGCTCGCCACGTGCATATGTCGGCTCTCGTAGTTCGCAAGCGCGTCGCCTGACGGAAACGTCTACGACGCGCTCCCTCGTACGCCTTTCGGCGACGGGGGTTTTTCTTTGCAATGAGGCAACTGAGCACACCGAACCGATCGGAGGGATGATCACGATGACGCAAGAGCAGCAGCCCAAGATCCTGACCGGCGCCCAAGCGCTGGTCGAATCGTTGGAGAGGCTCGGGGTCGAGGTCGTATTCGGCATTCCGGGTGGCGCGATCCTCCCGGCCTACGATCCCCTGGGCCAAAGCGAGCTGATTCAGCACATCCTGGTGCGTCACGAGCAGGGTGCCGCCCACGCGGCCGAAGGCTACGCGATGACCACGGGGCGGGTGGGCGTGTGCATGGCCACCTCGGGCCCCGGGGCGACCAACCTCGTGACCGGGATCGCCGACGCCTACCTTGACTCGGTCCCGATCGTGGCTATCACCGGGCAGGTGGCTTCTGCCGCCATCGGCACAGACGCCTTCCAGGAAGCCGACATTCGCGGAATTACCTTCCCGATCACCAAGCACTCGTTCCTGGTCACCGACCCCTCGGGCATCCCGGGGGCCGTCAAGGCCGCCTTCCACATTGCCGCCACGGGGCGCCCCGGGCCAGTCCTGGTGGACATCTCCAAGGACGCACTCGCCTCCAGCGCACCGTTCGTGTGGCCCGCCGAGATTGACCTGCCCGGCTACAAGCCCACGGTGCGCCCGCACGCGCGGCAGATCCGCGAGGCCGCACGGCTCATTCGTGAGGCGCGCCGTCCCGTGCTGTACGTGGGGGGCGGCGTCGTCAAGGCGCAGGCCTATGACGAACTGGCCGAGTTGGTGAAGGTCACCGGGATTCCCGTGGTCACCACCTTGATGGCGCGCGGCGCCTTCCCCGACAGCGACCCGTTGCACATGGGCATGCCGGGCATGCACGGCACAGTCTCGGCGGTCGCAGCGATGCAGCGAGCCGACCTGCTGATCACCCTGGGTGCACGGTTCGATGACCGCGTGACCGGACGCCTCGACAGCTTCGCGCCCGAAGCGACGATCATCCACGCCGACATCGATCCGGCTGAGATCGGCAAGAACCGCAACGCGGACGTCCCGATCGTGGGCGACGTCAAGCTCGTGATCGAGGCCCTCAACGGGGTGCTGCGAGGCGAAGACATGGCCGATCGCGCACCCTGGGTGAGCTACCTGCAAGGCCTCAAAGAGCGCTACGCGCCGCATCCGGAGCCCACCAAGGACGGCGAACTGAGCCCTCAGTACGTGATCCAGCGCCTCGGGCAACTGGCCGGGGACGCCTACTACGTCGCCGGGGTGGGCCAGCATCAGATGTGGGCCGCGCACATGCTGCCCTTCGAGAAGCCGGGGCGCTGGCTCAACAGCGGTGGCGCCGGGACGATGGGTTACTGCGTGCCTGCGGCCATGGGCGCCCAGGTGGGCGTTCCGGGGCAGACGGTGTGGGGGATCGACGGCGATGGGTGCTTCCAGATGACCAATCAGGAACTGGTCACCTGCACGCTGAACAACATCCCGATCAAGATCGCCGTGATCAACAACGAGAGCCTCGGCATGGTCCGCCAGTGGCAGACCCTCTTCTATGACGCGCGCTACTCCAACACCGACCTGAAGAGTCGTCGGGTTCCCGACTTTCCGATGCTCGCCGAGGCGATGGGGGCTCTCGGGCTGCGCGCGGAGACCGTCGAGGAAGTGGATGAGGTCATCAAGAAGGCGATGGAGATCAACGATCGCCCCGTCGTGGTGGAGTTCCTCGTCCATAAGGACGCCATGGTCTGGCCGATGGTGCCCGCAGGCACCAGCAACGACGACATCCTGATCGCCAGGGATCTGGCGCCCGAGTGGGAGGAAGAGATCCTGTGAAGACCCATACCCTGAGCGTCCTGGTCGAGAACAAGCCCGGCGTGCTCGCCCGCATCTCCGGGCTGTTCGCCCGACGCGGCTACAACATCGAGTCGCTGGCGGTCGGCCCCACCGAGCGTCCCGAACTCAGCCGGATCACCGTCCAGGTGGGTGCCAGCGCGCCCGCCGTCTTGGAACAGATCACCAAGCAACTCAACAAGCTCGTCGAAGTGATCAAGATCGTCGAACTCGAGGACACTGCGGTGCGCCGGGAGATGATCTTGATCAAGATGAAGGCCGACCCGGTCGCGCGCAGCCAGATCATCGATATCGTGCAGTTGTTCCGCGGCAAGACGGTGGACGTGCACAACGAGTCGATGGTCATCGAGGCGACCGGAAGCCCCGAGAAGCTCGAAGCTCTCTTGGAGATGCTGGATCCCTACGGTGTCCGAGAACTGGTGCAGTCAGGCCTCGTGGCCATGGCGCGCGGGTCGAAGTCGCTGACCGATCGCTCGACCCGGGGGGAGCGGCTCAAGCCGTCCGCCTACTGACCCCCGAGGCGCCGGTGCGAGCCGACGCCTCATCCTGGGTGGTGAGCCACCCGCACGAAGACCCATCAACAATGGAAAGAAGAGTTCCCGCTATGGCAGAGATGTTCTACGACGACAACGCCGACCTGTCGATCATCCAGGGGCGCAAGGTCGCCGTCATCGGCTACGGCTCCCAGGGTCACGCGCACGCGATGAACCTGCGCGACTCCGGCGTCGACGTCCGCATCGGGCTCAAGGAGGGCTCCAAGAGCCGCGCCAAGGCCGAGGCCGAGGGCTTCCGTGTCCTGACGGTCGCCGAGGCGTCCGCCGAGGCCGACCTCATCATGGTCTTGGCCCCTGATCAGCACCAGCGCTCGATCTACACCGAATCGATCGAGCCTCACCTCCAGCCCGGCGATGCTCTGTTCTTCGCCCACGGCTTCAACATCCGCTTCGGCTACGTCACGCCGCCCGCCGGTGTGGATGTCGCGATGGTTGCCCCCAAGGGGCCGGGCCACCTGGTCCGCCGCGAGTACGCCGAGGGTCGTGGCGTCCCGGTGATCGTCGCTGTGGAGAAGGACGAGACGGGCAACGCGTGGCCGCTGGCCCTGTCCTACGCCAAGGCGATCGGTGGCCTGCGTGCCGGTGGCATCAAGACCACCTTCACCGAGGAGACCGAGACTGACCTGTTCGGCGAGCAGGCCGTCTTGTGCGGTGGCGTCTCCGCGCTCGTCGAGGCCGGTTTTGAGACCCTCGTCGAGGCTGGTTACCAGCCCGAGGTCGCCTACTTTGAGTGCCTCCACGAGCTGAAGCTGATCGTCGACCTCATGTACGAGGGCGGCATCGCGAAGCAGCGCTGGAGCATCTCCGACACCGCTGAGTTCGGTGACTACGTGTCGGGCCCGCGGGTCATCGACGCGCAGGTGAAGGAGAACATGAAGGGCGTCTTGTCCGACATCCAGTCGGGCGCGTTCGCGAAGCGCTTCATCGACGACCAGGACGCGGGCGCCCCCGAGTTCACGGCGTTCCGTCAGCAGGCCGAGAAGCACCCGATTGAGGCCACGGGGCGCGAACTGCGCAAGCTCATGGCGTGGGTTAAGAGCCACGATGACGACTACGTCGAAGGCACCGCCGCTCGCTGAGGCGTCGAACTGGTGTGATGAAGGGGGCCCGGACACGTTGTCCGGGCCCCCTTCATCGTCGGTGCGAGGCAGATCATCACTGCGCAGACGCACCGATGGCGGGCACCCACAGGGCACCCGCCATCGCGAAAGATCGATCAGCCGATGGCCAGTTGCTGGCCAACGAAGATGAGGTTCGGGTTGGAGACCTCGTCCTGGTTCAGGCTCCACAGGGCGCGCCAGCCACCGTCGATGCCGTTCGCGGCGGCGAGTTCGCTGAGCGTTTCCCCGGCCTTGACCGTGATGAACCGCTTGCCCGCGGTGGCGGTCGCCTTGACCGTCGTGGCGCGCTTGGCGGTGGTCGCCTTGGTCTGCTTCGTGCTAGCGGCAGGCTTGGCAGTGGTGGCCTTGACAGCAGCCGGCTTGGTGGTGGCTGCCTTGGCGGGCGCCTTCTTGGGGGTCGAGACGACCGCGGCCGGGCGAGCCTGCTGTGGGGCGGCGACGTCGGCCGTGCCGTCGGAGGCCCCACCATTGCCCTTGGAGAGGCCAGCCTTCTTGGAGCACACGGGCCACGCGTTGGCGCCCTGGCCTGCCAGCACCTTCTTCGCCACGGCGATCTGCTGGGCCTTGGTTGCCTGCGCAGCGCTCGGCGCGTAGGCCGTGCCGCCGTAGGCGCGCCAGGTGGAAGCGCTGAACTGGAGACCACCGGAGTAGCCGTTGCCCGTGCTGATGGCCCAGTTGCCGCCGGACTCGCACTGGGCGACCGAGTCCCAGACGTCCGCGTGAGCCGGGGCCGCCAGAGCGACGGATCCGCCAACAGCGACGGCCGAGGTGGCCATGATCGCGAGCAGACGCTTCGGAGTGTGGTTCATGGTTTTCCTTTCGAGCGGTATCCCCCGGCCGAGGCCGTCTTGAGGATGTTGCAGCGCCAGCCTAAGCCAAAGTCTGAGAAAAACCAAAGCAACTTCTCGGGATTCTCTCAGAGAGTGGTGTGGGTGAGCCCCAGAGAGGCTGGGAGCGGTCTGGCATTCTTGCCTGCGTGCCGGATACTCAGACCCCAGGATTGACGGCTGCCGAGGTGGCCCAGCGCGTCGCCGATGGACGGGTCAACACCCTTCCCTCCCGCAGCGGACGCACGGTTGGCCAGATCGTTCGTGACAACGTCTTCACCCGGATCAACGCCATCCTCGCGGTGCTGCTTGTCGTGGTGTTGACCACTGGTTCGTGGATCAATGCGGCGTTCGGGCTCCTGATCATCGCCAACTCGGCCATCGGCATCATCCAAGAGCTGAGAGCCAAACAGACGCTCGATTCGCTCGCCGTTGTCGGTGAGGCGCAACCCTTGGTGCACCGAGCCGAGGGTGCGCAACGTCTCCCGCGCGAGCAGGTCGTCTTGGACGACATCATCGAACTCGCCCCCGGCGATCAAGTGGTCGTCGATGGAGAGATCATCAGCGCCGACTACCTCGAAGTCGACGAAAGCCTTCTGACCGGCGAAGCCGACCCCGAGGCCAAGCATGTCGGCGACTCCGTCATGTCGGGGAGCTTCACGGTGGCTGGCTCCGGGCTTTGTCGGGCCACGAAGGTGGGGGCGGACGCCTACGCGGCCCAACTGGCCGCCGAGGCATCCAAGTTCACGTTGGTGCATTCCGAACTCCAGGCAGGCATCAACAAGATCCTGCGTTTCATCACGTGGCTGCTCATCCCCGTCGGGCTGGCCACCATCGTCGTGCAGCTGACCCTGCCGGGTGTCGCCTGGAACGACGCGCTGCTGGGCATGGCGGGAGCCCTCGTTCCGATGGTGCCCGAGGGCCTCGTGTTGATCACCTCCATGGCCTTCGCGCTGGGCGTGATCCGTCTGGGACGCCAAAAGGTGCTCGTCCAAGAACTCGCGGCGATTGAAGGTCTCGCTCGCGTCGACGTCGTGTGTGCCGACAAGACGGGCACCCTCACCGAGCAGGGGATGCGATGCCAGCGGATCATCCCGCTGGCGGAGACGCCCGAACCTGCCGTGCGCAACGTGTTGGCCAACCTCATGGCCGCCGATCCGCACCCCAACGCCTCCTTGACGGCGATCGGGGACGCCGTCGGGGAACCGAGCCAGCGGTGGACGCCGACGCAGCGGGCGCCCTTCACCTCGGCCAAGAAGTGGTCCGGCGTCGAGTTCGAGGGCCAGGGAAGCTGGGTCTTGGGGGCTCCCGACGTCCTCGCCACGGGTGCGGTGGCCTCACAAGCCGAGGAGCTTGCCTCCGGCGGCCTGCGCGTCCTGCTGCTGGGAAAGAGCGACACGGTGACCGGCGAGAGCGCCCCGGGTGGCGTGGAGGCGGTCGCCTTGGTGGTGCTGGAACAGCGCGTGCGCCCCGATGCCCGCGCGACTCTGGAGTACTTCCGCGACCAAGACGTCACCGTCAAGGTCATCTCCGGGGACAACGCCCGATCCGTCGGCGCGGTGACCTCGGCACTGGGGGTCATCACCGGCGATCCGGTCGACGCCCGCACGCTGGACACCCCGGAGAAGCTCAGTGAGGCCGTGGCCGACCACAACGTGTTTGGTCGCGTCACCCCCGATCAAAAGCGCGCCATGGTGAGTGCGCTGCAACAACGTGGACACACCGTCGCGATGACGGGCGACGGCGTCAACGATGTGCTCGCGCTCAAGGACGCCGATCTCGGCGTGGCGATGGGCTCGGGTGCACCAGCGACGCGAGCGGTCGCCAAGATTGTCTTGTTGGACGATCGCTTCGCCACCTTGCCCAGCGTCGTGGGGGAGGGGCGCCGCGTGCTGGGCAACATCGAGCGCGTGGCGAACCTGTTCCTCACCAAGACGGTCTACTCCGCGATCCTTGCCCTGTTGGTCGTGCTGTGGCGCGTGCCCTTCCCGTTCCTACCGATCCACGTGACCATCACGGGATGGTTCACGATCGGCATTCCGGCGTTCCTGCTGTCCTTGGCGCCGAACAACGAGCGTGCGCGACCCGGATTCGTCCAGCGCGTGATGCGGATCGGGCTGCCTGCCGGAGGGATCGTCGCGGTCACGACGTTTGTGACCTACCTGATCCTCGGCGGTGGACACCACCTTGGCGCCCCTGAGTCCACCCAGGTGTCAACCGCGACCTTGGCCTGCTTGATCGTCGGCGCGACCTGGGTTTTGTCCGTGGTGGCGCGCCCCTACCAGTGGAGCCGTATCGCGCTCGTGGCGGCCGCCTACGCCGCCTATGTCGCGATCTTCCTCATGCCCTGGACGGCGCACCTGTTTCAACTGGACACCTCGAACAGCGCCATGATGAGCACCGGCCTGGTGATGGGGCTGGTGGCCGCCGTCCTCGTGGAGGCGTCGTGGTGGATCAGGGCGAAGGTGTTCGGGGCGCCCGCGCGGTTGTGGGCCCCCCGAGACGCGGCCACCACGCCCGAGGGCGGTTCACCCGCGCAGGGGTGAACCGCGTGCCCTGCGAGGGTCAGCCCGCGACGCGGGCCGCGATCGCATCCCCAATCTGGGAGGTGCTGCGAGCGGCGGTGCCACGCTGAGCAACGTCGGCGTCCACGGCCCGCTCGATGGCGGCCGCTTCGGCCGGACGGCCCAGGTGATCCAGCAACAGCGCCATGGAGGAGATCGTGGCGGTCGGGTCGGCGATGCCCTGGCCTGCGATGTCCGGGGCGGAACCATGAACCGGCTCGAACATCGAGGGGAAGGCTCCCGTCGGGTTGATGTTGGCCGAGGCCGCCAGCCCGATGCCGCCGGTCACGGCCGCAGCCAGATCGGTGATGATGTCGCCGAACAGGTTGTCGGTGACGATGACGTCGAAGCGCTGCGGGTCTTGGACGAGCATGATCATGGTGGCGTCCACATGCAGGTAGTCGGTGGTGACGTCGGGGTACTGTGCGGCGATCTCGGTGAAGATCCGGTTCCACAGGCCACCAGCGTTGACCAAGACGTTGTGCTTGTGCACGAGCGTGACCTTCTTACGACGGCGCATGGCTCGCTCGAAGGCGTCGCGCACGACACGCTCGACACCGCGGGCCGTGTTGACCGAGACCTCGTTGGCGACCTCGGCGGACGTGCCGCGGGCCAAAGAACCCCCCACGCCCGCGTAGAGGCCTTCGGTGCCTTCGCGGACGACGGTGAAGTCGATCGGCCCGCGCGCGACGACCGCGTCAGACAGCGGAGTCACGACACCGGGGTACAGCTTGGAGGGACGCAGGTTGACGTAGTGGTCGAAGGCGAAGCGGAGCTTGAGCAGGAGGCCGCGCTCCAGCAGGCCTGACGGGATGGCGGTGCTGCCGGGAGCGGCGCCGACCGCCCCGAGGATGATCGCGTCGACCCCAGCCAGTTCTGCCAACACGCTGTCGGGGAGAACCTCACCGGTGCGCTGCCAGCGCTCGGCGCCCAGATCGTAGGCGACGTATTCGAAGGCATCGGCCCCTGCAGCGGCCTTGAGCACCTTCACGCCCTCGGCAACGACCTCGAGCCCGATGCCGTCGCCCCCGATCACGGCGATGGTGGGACGCGGTGCGGCAGCGGTGTCGGTCATGGAGTCAGCCTAGGGAGGGAGAGTGTCCGTGGACGAATCTGTCTCGCTGCTCGGGCCGTCATCGCGTGGGTCGCTCGGTGGTCTTCCCGCCCCGGGAAACGCCGTGCGCGATACCCTGTCGGACATGTCCGTGACGTTCGAGATCTCGCCCAACCCCTCGCCCCGCACCGATGCGGAGGTGGCCGAGCTCGTCAAGGATCCGGGCTTTGGCCGCTACTTCACCGACCACATGGCCCAGATCACGTGGACGAAGGGGCAGGGCTGGCATTCAGCCAAGATCGTGCCGTATGGCCCGATCACCTTGGACCCGTCCGCGGCGGTCCTCCACTACGGCCAAGAGATCTTCGAGGGAATGAAGGCCTACCGTCACGAAGACGACTCGGTGTGGCTGTTTCGACCCGAGCGCAACGCACGGCGGTTCCAGACGTCGGCCGCACGGCTCATGCTGCCGGAACTGCCCACGGATCTGTTTGTCGACGCGGCGCGCGAACTGGTTTCCATCGACGCGCGCTACGTGCCTCCGGCAGCCGGCGAGCACAGCCTCTACCTGCGTCCGTTCATGATCGCCTCCGAAGCGTTCTTGGGAGTGCGCGCCGCCGAGGAAGTCACCTTCTACGTCATCGCGTCGCCGGTGGGCCCCTACTTCGCGCAAGGCGTGACGGGCGTCGACATCTGGGTCACCGACCGGTGGGCTCGGGCAGGCATCGGCGGTACCGGGGCGGCCAAGTGCGGCGGGAACTACGCGGCAAGCCTGATCGCCCAGTACGAGGGTTATGAGCACGGCTGCAATCAGGTGATGTTCATCGAGGCGTCCGAAAAGGACCGCGTCGAGGAGTTGGGCGGCATGAACGTCTTCCTCGTCGGAGCCAACGGCGAACTCGTGACGCCCGCGCTGACCGGCACCATCCTGGACGGCATCACCCGCGACTCGATCCTGACCGTGGGTGAGTCCCTGGGTCTCAAGCCAGAGCAGCGCCGGTTGTCGGCGTCTGAGGTCTTCTCGGGGATCGCAGACGGAACGTTCGTCGAGGCCTTCTGCTGTGGGACGGCGGCCGTGATCAGCCCGATCTCGGGGTTCGTGACCGACAAGGGCGAGTACCGTCCGCAGGGTCAGGGATTCGCCACGACGCTGCAGATCCGCAACGCGGTCCTCGACGTGCAGTACGGCCGCACGCCTGATGAGTACGGCTGGCTGCAGCGCGTCGTCTAGATTGGTGGCGTGACCTACTTCGAACCGCCGCAACCGCGAGGCAATGCGTGGCTGGGCGGCGCCTTAGGCGTGCTGACCGGCGTGCTCGTGCTCGGCCTGGCATGGTTCGCATTGGGCGGTCCAGCTTCGGCTCGTCCGGCACCCTCCCCGTCCGCTTCTGCCCCCTCGGCGACGCCGCGTCCCTCGTCCACGAAGGGGTCGGCGTCACCGTCGGCGACCCCCAGCGCCACGCCGTCAGCCACCCCGGGCGCTGACGTTCCCGGCATTGTTCGCGAACTGCCCGCACGTAGTTGGGTGACGGTGCTGGATTCGTTGCCGCAGCAAGGGACGGCGCCAGAGGCGGCCGTGGCGCGGGCCTCCGATCTCAGCAAGGCAGGCTTCACCGCGTCGGCTGTGGACACCAACGGTCTGGCAGGCCTGAATCCAGGTTTCTTCGCCATCGCTGTGACAGGGCTGGGGTCGCAGGCGGACGCCTACACCGTCTGTGACCGTATGGGCATCCCGCGTGGTGCCCGTTGCTACCCGCGGGAGATCCAAGGCGCGCGGTGACGATGCGACGGCGCGACCTCCTGGCCGCGGGAGCGTTCCTCCCGCTGAGCTTGTGGGCCGCCCCGACGGCGAGTGCCGCACCCCGCGCACCCGACATCCAACCCCGGGAAGCGTGGGCCCAGGGGTTGGCGCCGACCCGGGCCCTGGAGCCCGAGCGTGACGTCCGATTCCTGCTGGTCCATCACACGCAGACTCCTGCGGATGCACCGGAGGCGATCACACGCAGACTCCGCAGCATCTACGCCTTTCACACCGGGCGCGAACGGGGATGGGCCGATGTCGCGTACAACTTCTTCGTCGACCCTTACGGAACGATCTGGGAGGGGCGGGCCGGGAGTATCGCGGGGCCAGTGCGTGGTGACGCGACCGGTGGTTCGCAAGGCTTCGCCGAGTTGGTGTGCTTCGTCGGGGACTTCACGCACGAGGCTCCGACGAACCGCGCACTGGAGGCGATGACCAGCCTGCTGACCTGGTTGGCGAACAGGGATGGGCTCGCCATGAACGAGACCGTCAGCTTCGTTTCGCGCGGGTCGAATCGCTGGCCCGCCGGGGCGACAGTGACCACGGCACCGATCGCCGGGCATCGCGACATGTCGCTCACAGCCTGCCCCGGGGACGCCCTGTACCCGCTTGTCGCCACACGCCTGCTTCCCGATGTTCAGCGTCGGCTCGCTGGCCCTCCAGCAACTCCCGAGGGGCCACCTGCCGACAGCGCCTCACCACAGCCCAGCCCAGCCTCGACGCCGGAGCCCAGCACGCCAACCCAGGCGTCCCCGGGCCCGGACCTTCCGCTCCGAGGGATCGGGGTGGCCATGACGATCACGGGAGCGTTGGGCGTAGCCCTCGCCCAGCGCATCGGTGGCGCGTCAGCCGAGGAGAATGAAGGCCAAGACGATACTGCCGACAACGATGGTCGCAAACAGGCCGATCACAAACGCGCGTAACGTCGACGAACCGCTCGGCGCAGGGGGAGTGGACACGGCGGCCACCACGGGTGCGGGGCTGGGCCCGGGGGCGGGCGCCCAGGCGTCCTGACCGCCAAGAGAGTGGGGGTAGGGCGGCACGTCCGGCAGAACTTGCGTGCGCTCCGGCGTGGCCGCCGGTTCCCGGAAGAGGGCAAACGGTGCGGCTGCACCCCAGGGTGCAACCGACTCCTCCTCGCGGGGCAGCGGGAGCGCCTGGGTTGCGTCGAAGGGTGACGTCGCGTCATGCGGCGAGGACGGGAGCGACCGAGTCGGCTCATGATCGACGTCTGGCGCGGCGATGGGCTGCGTGGCGCCCAGGTCGAGGGGAGCGGGTTGGGGAGAAAGCGGGGTCTGGTTCGTCTCCTCGACCGGCGGGTCGGGGACGTGGACCCGCTCTGGCAGCCGCGGGATCGGGCCTGTCTCCTCGACGGGATCTGGCGCTGCCAAGGCGGGCGCCGTCGGAAGGGCGTGGAGGGGAAGCACGATGGTGGAGGTGGCTTCCTCCGTGGTCAGGGGTGGCTCACGCAGCACCGTCGCCGGCGCCGGGCCAGGGGTGGCCTGGAAGTGGTGCACCAAGGTGGGCAGCAAGGCTTGACTGCGCACTGGGGGGACCAGGAACGTCAGCCGCGAGGCCAGCCCGATGCTGAACCGCACCCAGGATTCCCCGCCCAACTGCACGGTGCTGTAGGTCGCAGGTGTGCCCGGGGTGACGGACACGGTGGCGTGCTGGTCTGTCCCCGAGGCGTCGCGCCACACGAGGCCAGCGGCTTCGGGCTGGAGGACCAATGCCCCGTAGTCGATGCGCTCCCCGGCGACACCGACAGGGATGATGTAGGAGATGGCTTGGCGTTCGTCGATCACCTTGGTGAACCGCGACGCACCCCCGGTGAGAACCTGGCGGGAGAGGGCGGCGAACCTCTCGTCGAACGGCGCGAGATCCAAAGCCGTCACCGCGGCACGGCTGATCCGATCAGCGAGGTCGGGCATGGCTGGGCGCTCCCTTCGTCATCGTCAGCATAGTGGCGCGCCGCTTGGCGAAGGGAGCGCGAGGGTCTCAGGCCAGTGCCGCTACGGCAGCGTCGTAGTCAGGTTCGGTCGTGATCTCAGGCACGACTTCGGTGTAGAGCACCGCGCCGTCGGCGCCTACCACGACCACGGAGCGCGCATTGAGACCGGCGAGGGGGCCGTCGGTCATCAAGGTGCCGTAGGCCTGGGGGAACGAGGACCGGAAGGTGGAACCGGTGGCGACGTTCTCGATGCCCTCGGCGCCGCAGAACCGACCCAGCGCAAACGGGAGATCGGCGGACACGCAGACCACTGCGGTGTTCTCGAGGGAGGCGGCCAGTTCGTTAAAGCGGCGCACGCTGGTGGCGCACACGCCGGTGTCGACGCTGGGGAAGATGTTCAAGACGACGCGCTTGCCGGTGAGATCGCTCAGCGCGATGTCACCGAGATCGGCGCCCGTGAGGGTGAAGTCAGGTGCCTGCTGACCGACGGTCGGCAGATCGCCCACGGTGTGGACGGGAGTTCCCTTGAATGCAGTCTCAGCCATGTCCCCGTTTCTAGCACGCCGGTCCCAATCGGGTCGATGCTCGACCTGTCACCGGGGCGTGGCTGCAGTCGGGAACTCCCATCTCGTTCGCTGAGAGACTTGCGTCCGCGAGGTGGGACGTGACCATACTTTCGCGATTGGCCTGCGGAACGCCGGCCGGACACCGTGACGAAGGAGCCGATGACCGTGCTGCCAGTAGCGCCCCCCACCTTCCATCTGTACGACACCACACTCCGCGACGGCGCCCAACAAGAGGGCCTGCGGCTTTCGGTGAGTGACAAGCTCAAGATCGCACGGGTCCTCGACGACTGGGGTGTGGGATTCATCGAAGGAGGATGGCCTGGAGCTAACCCCACCGACACGGCGTTCTTCGCTGCGGCGGCGGCCGGGGAACTGTCGCTGCGCAACGCCACACTCGCGGCATTTGGGGCGACGCGACGGGCGAGCAGCACCGCGTCCAGCGACCCCCTGACCCGAGCGCTCCTCGACGCGGAAACCGAGGTCGTCTGCGTGGTGGCCAAGAGCCATGACGAGCACGTCCTGCGAGCCCTGCGCACCGATCTGTCTGAGAACCTCGCCATGATTGCAGACACGGTGTCGTTCCTCACGGGCGAGGGACGACGGGTCTTCGTCGACGCCGAGCATTTCTTCGATGGCTATCGCGCCAATGCCGCCTATGCGCTTCAGGTCGTCGAGGTTGCTGCCCAGGCGGGCGCTGAGGTCGTCGTGTTGTGCGACACCAATGGGGGCATGCTGCCCTCCCAGATGGGCGAAGTGGTGGCCGCCGCAGTCCAGGGGGGAGCCCACATCGGGATCCACTGCCACAATGACACCGGCTGCGCCGTAGCCAACTCGCTGGCCGCCATCGAGGCGGGTGCCATGCATGTCCAGGGGACGATCAACGGCCACGGTGAGCGAACAGGCAACGCAGACCTCATCACGGTCGCAGCCGACCTAAGCCTCAAGTACGGCTGGCCTGTGCTCAGCGACGAGAGCCTGGCCCGCTCGACGGCAGTGAGCCATGCCGTCGCCGCGATCACGCACGTAGCTCCCAATCCTCGCCATCCCTATGTGGGGGCGTCAGCGTTCGCCCATAAGGCGGGCCTGCACGGATCGGCGATCAAGGTGGACGCCAACCTCTACCAGCACATCGATCCGCGCCGGGTCGGCAACGACATGCGGATGCTGGTCTCCGACATGGCAGGCCGGGCCAACATCCAACTCAAGGGCGACGAACTGGGCTTCGACCTGTCCGACCGCGACCTCGCCGCACGCATCACCGAGGTCGTCAAGCAGCGGGAAATGGAAGGCTATTCCTACGAGTCCGCCGACGCGTCCTTCGATCTGTTGTTGCGTCAGGAGACAGGGGCCCTCGACCCTGCTTTCGAGGTGCTGCGCTGGCGGGCTCTCACCTCGGATGACGTCACCGACGACGGCGACTCCGAGGCGACCGTCAAGGTCCGCGTTGATGACCAGGTGCTGGCCCGCGTGGGGGAGGGCTTTGGCCCGTTGAATGCCCTGGATCATGCGCTGCGCGCCGCCCTGGAGCCCAGCCACTCCGAAGTGGCCGGGTTCGAGCTGACCGACTACCGGGTGCGGATTCTGGAGACGGGGCATGGGACCGACGCCATCGTCCGCGTCCTCATCGACACGACCGACGGGGAGCGCAGTTGGACGACCGTCGGCGTCGGCACGAACGTGGTCGAGGCGTCCTGGGAGGCGTTGCATGACGCCTACCTGTGGGGACTCCTCGACGCTCCGCAGTCCATGCAGCGCGCTCGGTAGTCTGGGCGCATGACGAACGCTCCAGATGGGCAGTTGCGGATCGGCTATGCCGAGCGTGACGCCGCTGTGGCGCAACTGCGTGACGCGGCTGCTGAGGGGCGGCTGACGCTGGACGAACTGGAGGGCCGGATCGGGTCCGCGCTGGCAGCCCGGACCCGTGACGAATTGCGTCTGTTGCTGTCCGACCTGCTGCCCCACCAGCAATTGGAGGCCGCGATCAATCCTGCAGCGCTCCTCGTCTCGGCCGGGGAGCCGGGGTGGAGTTGGCAGGATCCGCTGGTCCTTACCGCACGCTGGGATGACGTGTTTCGTGGCGGCCCCTGGGCGGTCCCGCCCTTTCTTGAGCTGAATCCTGTGGCTGGCAACGTGAAACTCGATTTCGTGGACGCGCGTACCTCCACGCCGGTCATTGACGTCAACATCATCGGGGGAGCAGGGGACGCGATCCTGGTCGTCCCCGGAGGCTGGGGTGCTGACGTGTCACGTATGGACAAGGGCTTGGGTTCGGTGAAGTCGTCGGTGGACGCCCGGCCGTCGGGAACCTTCCCGCTCCTGGTGGTGCGTGGTCGCACGACACTGGGGTCGATTCGGGTGCGGCACCCGAACTGGTGGGACACCAAACAGCGTGAGCGCCGGTTGGGGCGTGGCGGCGGGATCGTGTCGAAGAACTGAGCGTCTCGCCCTGCGGGGAGACGGTGGATCGGGAGCCGGGTCGGTAGCCTGACCCCATGCGCATCGCTCGATTCGTCCACGACGACACCATCGGGTTCGGCACCGTCGAACTCGCCGACGACGCCGGGGAGCATCCCGACACCCTTCAGGTGCTCAGCGGGGACCCGCTCGTGGGGCCCGTCAGCTACACCGGTCAGCGCTGGCATCTCGATGATGTGCGCCTGGTCGCCCCGGTTATCCCTCGCAGCAAGATCGTCGCTATCGGGCGCAATTACGCGGCGCACGCGGCCGAGTTCGATCATGAAGTCCCCGCGGTCCCGATGGCGTTCTTCAAGCCCAACACGTCGGTGATCGGCCCCGGTGAGCCGATCATCTACCCCACGCAGACCACGGCGGTGGACCACGAGGCGGAGTTGGCGATCGTCATCGGGCGCATCTGCAAGGACGTGCCTCCAGAGCGTGCCGCCGAGGTGATCTTTGGCTACACGGCCGCCAACGACGTCAGCGCCCGCGATCTCCAGGAATCCGACGGGCAATGGGCCCGGGCGAAGGGCTTCGACACCTTCTGCCCCCTGGGGCCGTGGATCGTGACCCACCTCAGCATCGAGGAGGCCTCGCACCTGGGGGTGCGCGCCGTCGTCCGGCGTGGTGAGCAGGTCATCGAGCGTCAGGATTCGACGACCGGCAACATGGTCCATGGCATCGCTGACCTGGTTTCCTTCGTGTCAGCGTTCACGACGCTGCTGCCCGGGGACGTCATTTTGACCGGAACCCCCGAGGGTGTGGGGCGTATCGAGCCCGGCGACGTCGTCGACGTCGAGATCGAGGGTATCGGGACGCTGTCCAATCCGGTCGTGGCCTACGAGGCATGAGCGCGCGGCGGAACCGGCGTCGCCGGGGCAATCCCGCTGCCAACACGCAGGCTCAGGCAGCCCCACCGCAGAAGCGGACCTCGGCTGTCCGCGCATCACGCGGACCGCTGGCTCGATGGGTCGAGACGTTCGCGACCGAGAAGATCCCGGCGGGAGTCGACTATCCGCATGCTCTGCGGACCACCACCGCCAATCCGTTCACGTCGCTGCTGGGCGTCACCGTGGGCCTGGTGTCGTTCATGATCCTCACACCCCTGCTCGTGGAGGCCCTCGCGCGCGCCTATTGGCTCGCGGTCGGCTCTCCTGGGGAGTTCTCGACCACCCGCCAGGCGCTGGTGTCCTACGAACTGCCCTTTGGGCTCGTGGTGGGACACCTGGGATTGGCGAGCCTGATCCCCATCTCGTTCGCCTTGGTGTTGTTCGTTCATCGGGTCCGTCCCGGCATCCTGAGTTCCGTGGCGATCGGGCTGCGCTGGCGGTGGCTGGCGCTGTGCCTCGTGATCGCCTTCGTGTCGCTGTGGGTGGTGCTCGCGGTGCAAGGCCTCCTCGGATCTGGCGGAACAAACTTTGCGCTCAACCCACAGTCGGGGGCGGTGTGGTTCCTGCTGATCATGCTCGTGACGACGCCGTTGCAGGCTGCGGCGGAGGAGTATTTCTTCCGCGGATATCTGATGCAGTCGTTGGGTTCGATGATCATCTCCCCGTGGTTCGGGATTGTGACCTCGGCAGCGGTTTTCACCCTGTTCCATGGATCCCTGGACCCAGCCCTGATCGTTGACCGGTTCGCTTTCGGGGTGCTGGCAGGCTGGCTGGTGGTGCGTACGGGGGGGCTGGAAGCGGGAATCGCCGCGCACGTGGCCAACAACGTCACCTCCTTCGGCCTCGCCGCCTTGACCTCCTCGGTGGCACAGGTCAAGGCGATCAGCGAGATCACCTGGGTGGCGGCTGGCTGGGACATTGCCCGGTTCGCCGTCTTCGCGGCCCTCATCGTCTGGTTGTCGCGTGGAGTCAAGCCGCAGACGCTGACGCCAGCGCCCTAGCGGTCTCCGGTTGGCATCCGGTTTGGAGCAACGGCTGGGTGTGCAGTAAGGTCTTACCTCGCTGGCTCAGCCTGGTCAGCCCCGCTCAATCGAGAAGAACGAGTGGTGTGTGAAGGGGTATGGGGTAATTGGCAGCCCGCCGGATTCTGATTCCGTCAGTCTAGGTTCGAGTCCTAGTACCCCTGCTGGGAGTGATTCGCGTGAGCCTCAGGGCTCTGGTAATCTCTCCCGGGCACCGAGAACGGTGCGAGCTGGCCCCGTTGTGTAGCGGCCTAGCACGCCGCCCTCTCAAGGCGGTAGCGCGGGTTCGAATCCCGTCGGGGCTACCAGCTTGAACGGCCCGGCCGGACTTTCGTCCAGCCGGGCCGTTCGACGTTTGAGCGCGAAGCGTTCAGGATTCGCCACCGCTGCGGCGCAGGACTTCGGAGAGCCGCTCTGCAGCAGCCATGACAGCGGGCGCGTGCAGCCGGCCAGGCTGGCGGGTCAGGCGTTCAATGGGGCCGGACACACTCACGGCCGCGATCACCTTGCCGGCGGGGGAGCGGACCGGTGCGGACACCGACGCGACACCCGCCTCGCGCTCACCGACGGATTGCGCCCAGCCGCGGCGCCGGACGGTCGAGAGAGCAACCGCGGAGAACGTCGCATTCGTCAGCCCGCGCTGAATGCGCTCCGGCTCCTCCCACGCCAGGAGCACCTGGGCGGCCGAACCCGCGTTCATGGTCAGCTGGGTGCCGACGGGGATGGTGTCCCGCAGGCCCACAGGACGCTCGGCAGCGGCCGCACAGATGCGGAAATCGCCCTGGCGGCGGAAGAGTTGAGCCGACTCGCCAGTGATGTCCCGGAGCCGAGCCAAGACCGGCCCCGCGGTGGCCAGAAGGCGATCCTCCCCGGCGGCTGCGGCGAGTTCAGTCAGGCGCGGGCCCAAGACGAACCGGCCCTGAAGGTCGCGGCTGACGAGGCGATGGTGTTCCAGCGCCACCGCCAGGCGATGAGCGGTGGGGCGTGCCAGGCCCGTGGCGGTCACGAGCCCGGCTAGAGTGGTAGGGCCCTGTTCGAGGGCGGTGAGCACCTGAGCGGCCTTGTCAAGGACGCCGACTCCCGATGAACTGTCCATACTCTGATACTGCCGTCTCGTTATGTGACACGCAAGTTGTACTGTGTGATTCCCACCGCGGGGACTCGCTCGCGGAGATCCTGAGGAGAAGGGAACGTAACCGATGGGCCAAACCCTCGCCGACAAAGTATGGCAAGACCACGTGGTGCGCAGCGCTGCGGGAGAGCCGGACCTTCTCTACATCGATCTGCACCTCGTCCATGAGGTGACCAGCCCGCAAGCGTTCGACGGCCTGCGCCTGGCCGGACGACGCGTCCGCCGTCCGGAACTGACGCTGGCCACCGAAGACCACAACACCCCCACCGAGAACATCCTGCTGCCCATCGCGGATCCCGTCTCGCGCCTGCAGGTGGACACCCTGCGCAAGAACGCTGCTGAGTTCGGCATCCGGATTCACAGTCTCGGCGACAAAGACCAAGGGGTCGTCCACATCATCGGGCCCCAGTTGGGTGTGACCCAGCCCGGGATGACGATCGTGTGCGGGGATTCCCACACCTCCACGCACGGGGCTTTTGGCGCGTTGGCGTTCGGGATCGGCACCTCTGAGGTCGAGCATGTCCTCGCAACGCAGACGCTCAGCCAGGCCCCGGCCAAGAGGATGGCCGTCAACATCAACGGCGACCTGCCCGAGGGCGTCACCCCCAAGGATGTCGTCCTTGCGCTGATCGCCAAGGTCGGCACCGGCGGCGGCCAAGGCTACATCGTCGAGTATCGCGGCACCACCATCGAGAACATGTCGATGGAGGGCCGGATGACCATCTGCAACATGAGCATCGAATGGGGCGCCAAGGCGGGCATGATCGCCCCCGACGCGACCACGTTCGCCTACCTCAAGGGGCGTCCGCACGCGCCGGAAGGTGCTGAGTGGGACGCTGCCGTCGCCTACTGGCAGACGCTGCGTACCGACGACGACGCGGTCTTCGACGCGGAGGTGGACATCGATGCCAGCGCATTGACGCCGTTTGTGACGTGGGGAACCAATCCCGGGCAGGGGATCGGCCTGGGGGATGTCGTGCCCTCGCCGGACGACTTCGCGGACCCGGTCGCGCAGTCCGCCGCTGAGCGAGCGCTGGAATACATGGACCTCACGGCGGGGACGCCCATGAAGAGCATCGCCGTGGACACGGTCTTCCTCGGGTCCTGCACCAACGGGCGCATCGAGGACCTGCGATTGGCTGCCGAGGTCATCGCTGGTCGCAAGGTCGCCGACGGCGTCCGGATGATGGTCGTTCCGGGGTCGGCTCGGGTGCGGATGCAGGCGATGGAAGAAGGCCTGGACGCCATCTTCACCGAGGCCGGAGCCGAATGGCGCGAGGCCGGATGCTCCATGTGCTTGGGCATGAACCCCGACCAGCTCAAGCCTGGGGAGCGTTCCGCGTCCACGTCCAACCGCAACTTCGAAGGACGCCAGGGCAAGGGTGGGCGCACCCACCTGGTCAGTCCTGCCGTCGCCGCAGCCACAGCCGTGCGCGGCACCCTGAGTGCCCCCGACGACCTGAAGGAGAACTGAGCATGGACGCGTTCACCACCCACGCAGGAGTCGGCGTTCCGCTGCGTCGCAGCAATGTTGACACCGACCAGATCATCCCCGCCGTCTACCTCAAGCGGGTCACGCGGTCCGGCTTTGAGGACGGGCTGTTTGCCGCCTGGCGCAAGGATCCAGAGTTCGTGCTCAACGATGACGCCTATCGCGCGGGCAGCGTGCTGGTGGCCGGTCCCGACTTCGGTACGGGGTCCTCACGCGAGCACGCGGTATGGGCCCTCCAGAACTACGGCTTCAAGGTCGTCATCGGCAGCCGCTTCGGCGACATCTTCCGGGGCAACTCCGGCAAGGCTGGGCTTCTGGTCGCCGTGGTGGATCAGGACGTCGTCGAGGCGCTGTGGGACTACCTCGAGGCCTCCCCGGGCGTTGAGATCGCCGTATCGCTGGAGGACAAGACGATCGTTGCCGGGAGCGATACTTACCCGTTCACGATTGATGACTACACACGGCACCGTCTGCTGAATGGTCTCGACGACATCAGCCTCACGCTGCAGCACGAGGCGGAGATCGCCGCCTACGAGGCGAAGCGTCCGTCCTGGAAGGTCAAGACGATTCCGGCCAAGGTCGCTAACTGACGTAGCGATCCCCTATGGGGGTAGGTGCCAGCGGCGCCTACCCCCACATCGCTGTCTGGGCCCTTCCTGTGACCGGTGGCGGTGCACGCTCAGGCTCGTCCCTCGCTAGGCTGGTGCTCACCCGAGCTTCGACGGAGGAACCACCCATGCAACAGTCCACTCGGACGCGTGTCGCCATCATCTTCGGGGGTGTGAGTTCCGAGCACGACGTGAGCTGCCTGACCGCAGGCGGCGTGGTTCGCGCGATCGACCCGCAGCGATTCGAGGTCATCGGCATCGGGATCACCCCATCGGGGCGCTGGGTGCAGGTCGATACCGCCGATCTGCTCGCCTTGAACGTCTCCGAGGATGGGCTGCCGCGGTTGGATGAGTCCCGCCCTGAGGCCGTCCTCATCCGACGAGATGGGGGAGGCCGCATCGCCACCGTGCAGGGCGACCGACTGGTCGATGCCCGTGACTTCGATGTGGCGTTTGCTCTCTTGCACGGTCCGTTCGGGGAGGACGGCACGATTCAAGGCCTCTTCGAGATGATGGGGATCCGCTACGTCGGGGCCGGGGTTGCCGCGTCGGCGATCGGCATGGACAAGGACCTCATGAAGTCGGAACTGCGCTCGGCTGGCCTGCCCGTGTGTCCCTGGGTCACGATTACGGCAGTGGGATGGCGCGGCGATCAAGCCTCGATTCTGCGCCGGATCGAAGCTGACCTGACTTTCCCCGTCTATGTGAAGCCCGCCCGCGGTGGTTCCAGCGTCTGGATCAGCCGCGCGGCGACCCCCGAGGATGTCCCGGGCGCCATTGAAGAGGCGTTGCGCTGGGATCCCAAGGTGATCGTGGAGGAGGGATTCGTCGGCGCTCGTGAAATCGAAGTGGCAGTGCTGGACGTCCGCGACGGCACTGCCCCGCGGGTGTCCCTCGCCGGTGAGATCGTCATGCATACCGATGACGCCTTCTACGACTATCAGGCCAAGTATCTGCCGCAGGGGCAGGTCGATCTTGTCGTCCCGGCGCCGGTGGATGCCGCTCTGCTCTCACGAATCCAGAAGACCGGGGCCCGAGCTTTCCGGGCGATGGGCGCGGAAGGCTTGTCACGGGTCGACCTGTTCGTGACGGCCGACGAAGAGGTCTTCGTCAACGAACTCAACACCATGCCCGGTTTCACGCACCTGTCGATGTATCCGGCCCTGTGGGAGGCCACGGGGCTGTCCTATGCCGACCTGATCGCCGAACTCGTCGACCTGGCCCTGTCCCGGCCGACCGGGCTGCGCTGATGGCGCGCACCGTGGCCGATGCCGGGGAGTTCGGGCTCATCGCGGAGTTCACTCACGGCGTGGAGATGCCGGTGGGGGTCTCGGTGGGGCCGGGCGATGACTGCGCCGTTTTCACTCCCCGGGGCGACGTCGTGGTCAGCACGGATTCCATGATCGAGGACGTCCATTTCAAGCGGGTCTGGTCGGGCGCGGGCGATGTCGGACGCAAGGCGATCGCCTCGGCCGTGGCTGACGTTGAGGCTATGGGTGCTCGCCCGACCGGCGTTGTGGTCGCCTTGGCGCTCCCGGCCGACACGCCACACGACTGGGCTTTGGAGTTTGGGCGGGGGGTCCGTGCCGAGTGCGAGACCTCCGGGGCAGCGCTCCTGGGTGGCGACCTCACCAAGGCGCCGGTGATCGGTGTCACGGTCACTGCGCTGGGGGATCTGGAGGGACGCCCGCCCGTGCTGCGGTCGGGAGCTCGCCCCGGCGATGTCGTCGCCTACATCGGGCGCCTCGGCATGGCCGCCGCGGGCCTCGCCGTGCTGACGCGTGGATTCCGCTCACCGGGGGCGGTGGTGCGCGCCCATCGGGTGCCAGAGCCGCCATATGGCCAAGGTGCCCTCGCGCTCGCCGCTGGCGCTACAGCGATGATCGATTGTTCCGACGGGCTGTTGGCCGACCTGGGTCATATCGCGGAGGAGTCCGGCGTCAGCATCGATCTGCTGCCGGATCGCCTCGACGTCGATGAGGCGCAAAAGACGGTCGCGGCCGCGATCGGTGGGGGAGATCCGCTGGTGTACATCCTCACCGGCGGCGATGACCATGCCTTGCTCGCCACCTTCCCGGCCACCACAGCGGTGCCCGAAGGGTGGACGACGATCGGGAATGTGCGCAGCCTCGACGAGGGTGAGGCGCCCGGTGTGACCGTGGATGGGAGCCCCTGGGAGACCGACGCGGGCGGGTGGCGTCACTTCTGACCGGGGCGACCCCGGCGTGGATGGTTGGCCCGCGCGACGAGGGTTGTTACTCTGCGGCACATGGCGACCCGCGCGTCTTCCCCCTCGCGGAGCCGTTCGAATGCATCCTCGCGCTCGGCGGCTTCACGCGGCGGAAGCAAATCTCAGCAGTCCCGCCGACCTCCCCAGAAGTCCGGAGGGGGCCTCGGTGGCTTCTTCGCTGCGCTCGGACGCGGCCTGGCCGCCCTGTGGCGGGGGATCGCGGGCCTGATCGGTGGCGCGGTACGCAGCCTCGGCAGCGGCGTCCGCGATCTTGACCCGGAGCTTCGGCGCGACGGGACGGGCCTGCTCCTCATCGTTGTGGGCGTGATCGTCGCCGCAGCGTTCTGGTTCATGCTGCCCGGCGCCTTCGGCGAGGGCCTGCGGGCGGGTGTCTCCACGATCTTCGGGGCACCATCCATCGTGTTGCCCCTGGCAGCATTCGGCATGGCTTGGCGCACCCTGCGCGACCCCCGCGCCAACGGGCCCACGGGGCGCCAACCCGTCGGTTGGTTGGTGTTCGCGCTGGGAGTCCTCGGACTGTTCTCGGTCTCCCACGGGGTGCCCTCTCCGAGCGAACCCGAAGCGATGCGTGCGGCAGGCGGCATCCTCGGGTTCATCCCCAGTTCGTTCCTGATGGATCTCGGTGACGTGTGGGTCGCCGTGCCGGTCCTCGTCGCAACGGCTTTGTTCGGCGCCTTGGTGATCACCGGAATCCCGCTGCACGAGATCCCCGAACGTGCGCGAGCGCTGCAAGAGCGCTACCGCCGCACCCCGGCCGAGCCGGAGCCTACCTATGGCGTCGATGAGGCCTACGACACCCCGTTGGTCGGGGAGCGTGTCGTGGCCGAGGAGCCCCCGCGTTCGCTGCCCCCGGTGCGCGAGGAATCCAGCAACTTCGATCTCTTCGGCGAGGAAGAGTCCACCCCCGCACGTGGTGACACCCTCCCCGTCACCGCCGGCAAGGCGCCCACCGTGGCCGAACCGGCCGAACTCCAACCGCCAGTGCATTCCAACGAGCCGCTGCGCGCTGAGCAAACGGTCCTCTCAGGAGACATCCAGTACCTGCTGCCCGACCCTGCGCAGTTGAAGCCCGGAAGCGCACCCAAGGCTCGTACCGAAGCCTCCGACGCGGTCGTGGACCGTCTCGCGGAGGTATTTCGTCAGTTCGATATCGATGCGGGCGTGACGGGATACACCCGCGGGCCGACGGTGACGCGCTACGAGGTGGAACTGGGGCAAGGCGTCAAGGTCGAGAAGGTGACCGCGCTGGGTAAGAACATCGCCTACGCGGTGGCCTCGGCGGACGTACGGATCCTCAGCCCCATCCCGGGCAAGTCGGCGATCGGGGTCGAGATCCCGAACACGGACAAGGAGATCGTCTCCCTGGGCGACGTGCTTCGCTCAGCGAAGGCCCGCAACGACCACCACCCGATGACCGTGGGGCTGGGCAAGGACGTCGAGGGCGGCTACGTCATCGCCAACCTCGCCAAAATGCCGCACCTCCTCGTGGCGGGCGCAACCGGGTCAGGTAAGTCCAGCTTCGTGAACTCCATGATCACCTCGATCATGATGCGATCCACCCCCGACGAGGTGCGCATGCTCCTGGTCGATCCGAAACGGGTCGAACTGACGAACTACGAAGGCATCCCGCATCTGGTGACGCCCATCATCACCAACCCGAAGAAGGCCGCCGAGGCCCTCCAGTGGGTATGCCGGGAAATGGATCAACGCTACGACGACCTCGCAGCATTCGGCTTCCGGCACATCGACGACTTCAACAAGGCCGTCCGGGCCGGCCAGGTGAAGCTCCCCCCGGGTTCGGAACGCGTCCTGGCGCCGTACCCGTACCTGCTCGTGATCGTGGACGAACTCGCCGACTTGATGATGGTCGCCCCCCGGGACGTGGAGGACTCCATCGTCCGGATCACCCAGCTGGCGCGAGCGGCGGGCATTCACCTCGTGCTGGCGACGCAGCGCCCCTCCACCGACGTCGTGACCGGCCTGATCAAGGCCAACGTCCCCTCCCGGTTGGCCTTCGCCACCAGTTCGATGACGGACTCGCGGGTCATCTTGGACCAGCCCGGTGCGGAGAAGCTCGTCGGGCAAGGCGATGGCCTGTTCTTGCCCATGGGCAGTTCGAAGCCGTTGCGCGTCCAGGGCGCCTGGGTCACCGAGCAGGAGATTCGCTCGGTGGTCAAGCACGTCACCGAGCAACTGGCTCCCCAATACCGCGAAGACGTCTCCGCACCGCAAGAGACCACGAAGGTCGCTGAGGACATCGGCGACGACCTGGAACTGGTCTTGGAGGCCGCGCAGTTGGTGGTCAACCTCCAACTCGGATCGACCTCGATGCTGCAACGCAAGTTGCGCGTCGGGTTCGCGAAGGCGGGCCGGCTCATGGACATCCTCGAAACCCGTGAGATCGTCGGGCCGTCCGAGGGCTCCAAGCCGCGGGAGGTCCTGGTCAAACCGGACGACCTCGACGCGGTGTTGAGCAATCTGCAGGAAGGCTGACATGCGTACGGTGCTGGTTACGGGAGGAACCCGGGGCATCGGCCGGGCCGTCGTCGAACTGTTGGCGCCAACCTGGCGGGTGGTGATAGGCGGACGCGATCCGCAAGCCGTCGCGGACCTGGTGGCGCTCTACCCGCACGCCCGGGGCTTTGTGGCGGATCTTGCCGACGCGGATGCGGTCAGGGCGGCCGTCGCACAGTTGGGCGAGGTCGACGCGGTCGTCCATAGCGCGGGAACAGTCGCTTACGGTGCTGCGGAGACCCAGTCGTGGGAGCAGTGGCGTCACGTGCTGGACCTCAACGTGATCGCGGTAGCCGAGTTGACCCGGCTGCTCCTCGGACGCCTGCGCGAGGCGCACGGCCAGGTGGTCGTGCTCAATTCGGGGGCTGGGCTCCACGCCCGGCCCGGCTCAGCGGTCTATGCGGCCTCGAAGTTCGCGCTGCGTGCCTGGGCGGACGCGCTGCGGGCTGAGGAGGCCGGGACGCTGCGCGTCACATCGGTGCATCCGGGGCGCGTGGACACCGACATGCAGCGAACCCTCCAGGCTGCCGAAGGCAAAGAGTACGACACCACGGGAGTCATGGACGTCGCCGCGGTTGCCCAGGCCGTGGCCTTCGCGCTGGAAGCGCCAGCGGACGCCTGCGTGGAGATGATCTCGGTGCGTCCTGCCCGCTGAACAGTCAGCCAACCCCTTCTGCTAGCGCGCGCCCTGTCGGGCAAACGTGAAGGTGATGAGGAAGGACGCCAGCAGCGTCAGACCCGTCAACACGAGGCAGTTGAGGTGGAGCGCCGAGAGGAAGGCATCGGAGGAGGCCATCCGCAGCGCCTGCGCGGCCGGTTCGGGAAGCCCCGCAGCTACTTGCTGAGCCGCCATGATCGACTCCCCGGCTTCCTGCCCATAGCTCGCCCCCGCGGGGAGGGCTGCCCTCAGTTGTTCGCGGTACACATGGGTCAAGATGGAGCCAAGCACGGCGACACCGATCGTGCCGCCGACTTCCCGGATGGAGTCATTGACGCCGGAGGCGACGCCGATCTCGTCGCTGGGGGAGGCCGACAAGATGATGTCGGTGGCGGGCCCCTGTGCCAGGGCCAACCCCATCGCCATGAAAATCATGGCTGGCACCATGACGGCCCAATAGGGATTGGTGGCATCGGCGAAGGACACGATCAAGAACCCGATGCTCATCAACGCCATGCCCGCTGGGATGCAGCGGCCGGGACCAATCTTGCGTGCCAGCACCGGGGCGAGGGGAGAGCAGGCGCCCATCACCACAGCGAAAGGCAAGATGGCCAGCCCTGCCTGGAGCGCGCTATAGCCACGGACTGCCTGGAAGTAGATGGTGATGGCAAAGGTGAACCCGAACAGGGAAAAGAACGCCACACCGATAGCGGAACTGCACGCCGCGACACCTCGAGCCCGAAACAGGCTCAAGTCCAGTAGAGGGGAAGCCACTCGTCGTTCCCATGCGAGGAAGAGCGCCGCCAACGCGATGGAGGCGGCGAGGGCACCGAGGATCGGCCAGGAGGTCCATCCCCATTGCGGGCCCTCGATAATCGCACCGACGAACAGGCCGAGGGCGGCGACCGCAAGGAACACCCCCCAGCCATCGAACTTTCCCCGGCGCTCCCCACGGGATTCGGGGACCAGCCAAGGAGTCACCGCAGCGACGGGCAGCACGATCGCGATGTTGATCGCGAACAGGGACGGCCAGGCAAAACTTTGGAGCAGCAAGCCTCCGACGACCGGGCCCAGTGCGATCCCCAACCCGGCGGTCGCAGCCCAGAGGCCCACCGCGAGCGCATGATGCTTGGTGCCGTGGAAAATGGTCGAGATCAGCGACAGCGTCGCGGGGAAGACCAGCGCGGCACAGATCCCTAGGAGGGCGCGCAGAGCGATCAGCACCCCGAGGTGGGTGGTGAGAGCGGAGGCGAGCGAGACAGCGGCAAAGCCGAGGAGGCCGGCGATCAGCACGCGGCGTCTGCCCCAGCGATCGCCGAGGTAGCCCCCCGGCAGCATCAAGACCGCAAACACGAGGGTGTAGGCGTCCACGATCCACTGCAACTGGGTGGTCGACGCGTCGAAGGCCCGACCCAGGGTAGGAATGCCGACGTTGATGATCGTGTTGTCCATGACTCCGACCAACTCGGCCAAGCACAGGATCGCCAAAGCGACGAACGGGCGCTTGGCGGCGGGCCGCGCGGGGTGAGACCGGGGGGCATCGGTGGAGGTCATGATGATTTCTTCCTCGTGAGGGGACACAGGTGGGTGCTGGCCTACTGGGCGGATGGGGCCGACGCGACCACGAGAGCTGCAATGACCTGCTGCAGGCGCGTCGTGGGATCGCCGTCAAGGTCGAAGACCAGCCGCAGGGCACCTTCGGAGGCCGAGGTGGTGGTCGTGGCAGGGGTAGCGGCGCGCAGGTGAGCCAGGAGATCGTTGAGATCCGCACCCTCGAGGATGACGGGGTGACCCAGGTCTGGGGCCGCTACCTCAGGGGGGGCCGCGTTGGGGTGTCGTGCCACCGTGACGGTGTAGCCAGCGCCGTGGAACACCGAAGGCAGGGCGGCGGTGAGCTCTGTGGCTGCTGGATCGCTGGCCAGAGCCAGCAAGCGCGTCAGCGCCCAGAACGCGCCGTCTGCCCCCAGCGTGGTCACCCCACCGGCCGCAAGCCCCGTGCCCGTGGCATCAGGAGCAGCCCGAACATAGCCCAGCACGTGATCGTGCGGTGAGATGTCTTCAGCACGGCGGACGACAAAGGACACCGAACCCTCCACCGGACGCAGCGGCGCACCCACCTGCCTGGACCACAGGTCAGCCATCTCCGGGGCGACGAGTGCGTTCACGCCACCGATCACGACCGCATCCGCCTGCGCCTCATCCAAGATCCCTGTCGCGGCCCAGACCGCAGCACCCCAAGAAGACAGGTCGGCATCCACGATGTAGTTGGTGCCGCGCAGGTCAAGGCTGTTCCCCACCCGTCCGGCGACAATGTTGTCCATATAGCCCGGCAAGGCGGCCTCGGTCGTGGTGTCGGGGCCCACAGGGAAGGCGTCCTGGAGGCCCGCGCGCCACCCGGTGATGGCTTCGGTAGAAACGCTGCAGAGCCGGGCAGCAGACTCCAAGACGTCCACGAACTCGTCAGCGCGGATGCGTTCATTGCGATCGAGCGAGGCTTGCGAACCCGACGCCGTCGCCACCACTGTCGCGACTCGTTCGGGGATGGACACGGTGCGACCCGTCAACAAGCCTGCGTGCTGCAGCGCATGCAGGCTCGTGCTGAGGAACAGTTGCTGGGCACGGTCGGTCTGTCGCAACGTGCTGGGCGGGATCTTGACCTCCCGAAACGGGAACCGGAAGTCGTCGGCGAGCCCGGTGGGGTGCGCGGCGAGGTCATCCCAGGCCTGTTGGAAAGCGACCGCGTCGGGAAGCCCCGAGGCGGCGGGGAGGCCAGGCAGCAAGGCAGAGGCGCCCACGACAGCCAGCCACGAAGTGACCTGCTGGGGCTTCGGGGTGGCCGGGGCACTGCCGAGGAGCGCTCGATGATAGTCCGAGTCGAACTCCTCCACCAGAACCGAGGAGTCCACACCGCCAAAGCCGAAGGCGTTGGCAAGCGCCCGTCGCGGATGATCGGGGTGGCGGGGCCACGGGCCGCCCTCAGGCAGCAAACGCAGGCTCTCGGCGCGCTCGGCGAGGGCTGAGGTGGGCTGATCGACCCCGAACGTGGGGAAGAACCGTTGCTCCTGGAAGCTCAACAAGACCTTGACCAAGTTCGCGATGCCAGCCGACGGGAAGCCATGGCCCACCAGAGCCTTACCCGAACCGATGGTCACAGGATCGGTGCGGCGAGCGTGGGACACCAGGAGCGCCACGGATTCGAGTTCGGTGGTGTCGCCGGTGGGCGTCCCCGTGGCATGAACTTCCACGTAATCCAGATCGCGGGCGCTCAGCCCTGCCTGATCGAGCGCCGCCTGCATGGCCGCAACCTGTCCGCGCGAGGAGGGGGCATAGATCGCCTTTCCGGCCCCATCCGAGCGCGTCGCAGCTCCGCGGATCACACCGATGATGGGGTCCCCTTCGGCAAGGGCCCGGTCCAACCGCTTCAACACGACCGCACCGGAACCCTCCCCGGGGATGAGCCCGTTCGCCGAGGCCGAGAGGGGACGGCTTCCGTCGGGGGAGAGGCCGCCGATCTTGGCAAACGAGACGTTGCCGGCGACGCCCATGTTCGCCATGGTGCCGATGGCGACCACCAAGTCGCGATCGCCCCTCACCAGAGCGGCAATTGCCGCGTCCACCACAAGCAACCCCGAAGCGCAGGCACCGTCGACGAGGGTGGCTTCCCCCGACAATCCCAGTGCTGCGGCCACCACGGGAGCTAGTGCGCTGGCGAGCACGTGCTGCGGGGCGGGCTGGGATGAGCCGAACTGACGGTCAGACGCCTGAGCCCAGGCGTCTCGCCACGCAGCAGCGGTGGTGCCCTGGGGCGTGCCGAGGCATGCCGCGAGGCGTTCATGATGGTCCTCGGCGCGGCGCCGCATCGAATAGTTGGTCAGGGTCTCATCGCCCAGCATGTTGCCCAGATAGATCGCCCCGCGGATCGTGCTGCGCCGTGCCGTGTCGTACCCGGCGGCCTGGAGAGCTTGCAGGGCGGCGTCGATCGCGAACAGTTGCGTCCGGTTCGCCTCCGCAACAACGCGCGCCTGCGCGGCAGTCAAGCCGTAGGGGGTGAAGTCACCGTGATAGTCGTCGACGAACCCGCCCAGGGTGCAGTACGTGCGCTCGGGAGCGTGACGGTCCTTGCTGAAGTAGCGATCGCGATCCCACCGCTTCGCGGGGATCGGGGAGATGCCCGGTGTGCCCGCGAGCAAGTTGCGCCGATACTCCACCAGCGAGGTCGAGGTGGGAGGGAGGACGCACCCAGCACCGAGGATGGCGATGGGCGTCTCAGGAGCGGCAAGGGGGGACATGAGGACTCCGTTCAGGTGTCTGGGGGGTGGGGGATGTCGCCCACAAGTCCGGGTCGACGAGCGGGTCCGTTGTGGCAACGGACAAAATGTGATCGGGGAAGAGGGTGACGCTGATCCGTGCCTGCACCTGCGGGGATCCGGTCGCCCTCGCGGACGCGAACCGAACCGTGTCGGGCGGATCTCCTGGTGACCGGGGGAGAATCCGGAAGCGGCCGTACCCGAAGCTGGGCCGCCCGCAGAGTTTGGCGAGACACTCGATCACGGTCCAATAGACGCTGGCTTGGTCCTCGCTCGAGAGGGACGCGAACGTGTGAGCCGCGACACGGGCCTCCTCGTCGCTGAAGACCGAAGCGACGCTGTCTTGAGCCACGGCGTGGCGGGGCTCGAGGTCGACCGCACAGGGCGATCGCGACAACACGGCAACCGAACAGTCTGCGCAATGCGACACCGAGGCTTGCGCCACGGCGTCCCCGCGGTCGTTCACGATGAGGGGGCGGCCCTGCTCGTCGGGGTCTCCCGATTCCATCCGGGTCACCGTGGGGCGGATCGCAGCGAGATGGTCATCGGCGAGGACGAGGTCTTGGAGACACAGGCGCCCTGTTACCCATTGAGCTCGCCGGTGCGGGTGCCTCAGTCGGGTTAGACCGGCCGCGTCGCACGGTACGGGCCAGTCGTGGGTGGGGTCGGCGTCCACGTCCGTCAGGGCGCGTCCATGCCACACGGGGCGAACCCGTCCTGCGATACCGACACCCACCTTGACGCCGGGCATCGTGGCGAGTCGGATCTCGCTACGCCGTAGCGTGAGCGAGGCGTGAACGTGCAGCATCGTGGTTGAGCCTGTGCAGGAGGATCCGGTCAACATGGATCAGCGGTCGGCCGTGCAGGTCGGCGACATCAACCCGCATCGCGTATTGCCCGGTGCCGTCGGGGTGGACCTCCACGCATCCGAGGACGTCGGTGCCGTCGTCGGGAAGGTCATCGATCACCGCCTGGTGGACGCTCACCGGGACGACGTGATCACCGAACCGGTGGAAGACGTCGATCAGTGCCAGGCGCCCCACGTTGTCCAGCAGCAACGGCGCCGTCACGAAACGCGCGTTCCCCTCGGGAACAAGCCCCCGCGTGTCAGGCGACGTGGAGAAGCGTCCCGCCAGCAGGCCCCGGCTGGTGCGCCAGGCGTCCTTCATGGTTCGGAAACTGGGGCCAAACGTGATGGTGGCGCTGGCCGCGGCGTAATACTCCTCCAGATCGAAGGTGAGGGCACGATCGGCCAGCACCTCCTCCCAATTCTTTGAGAAGGCGGGCATAGGGTGCCGCGGGACGAACACGGCGCGCGAGCGCTGGCGTCCCGGAACCAGGACCACGCCGCCAGGACTGACGACGTCCGCGGTGATGGCGGTTTCGATCCGATCCGACTGCTCTCCCGAGACGGTGATCGTGAGATCGCTCACGCGCCCGCTGGGGCACTTCAAGAAGTTCTCGAACTGGGCGGAATCGATCATGAGATCGCGACCGTGAGCGGCCAGCGAAGCGGCCTCTGCCATGGCCTCCAGATGGAAGACCCCCGGAAGGGTCGGTGCCCCCTGCACGAGGTGATCGACCAGCATGGTGTCGAGTCGGGGATCGAGCCGACGGCTGAACACGGTGCTGCTGGCGTTGGCCGTTTCCACCAGGGGGAAGGTGCCCGGGTCGACGATGCTGCCATGGTCAATGGGGTGACTGATCGCCTCCCGGTCGGGGGTCAAACAGTCCAGTGCCGAACGTGGCTCATTGGTGCCCAGTGGGCCAAAGATCATGACTTGTGGGTCGTAGCCGCCCCCCGCCAACTCCGCGACGAAATGTCGGCACCCCTCGCTGGGGGAGAGATAGCGAAGGCCTCTTTGGTGTTCCT